>Ga0116142_10001635_pt1 | contig 26557 bp, 13 predicted proteins | sample AD_UKC033_MetaG_FD_89785 | JGI IMG/M metagenome (GOLD analysis project Ga0116142, IMG submission 89785) | Active sludge microbial communities of municipal wastewater-treating anaerobic digesters from USA - AD_UKC033_MetaG | ecosystem: Engineered > Bioreactor > Anaerobic > Digestate | place: USA... | reverse complement strand
TTGGATTATGAAAAAAATTAAACTACTGATATTGTTTTTGCTAATCTGGTCTACTTCATTCTCACAGATCGTTTTTAACAAAATTGTGGCAGATACTCTTAATCATATTACCTGTGGAGTAATTGATGTTGATACAGGTTATATTTTGGTTACCGGTAGCCGTAATGAATTTTTAATCCGATGTTTTGCATCAAGATACCTTGACAATAACGGAAACTGTGTTTGGAAGAAAACCTATACTAATGCGATTAATGAACTTTGGGAAGGTATGGATAATATTAAGGATGATAGCGGATTCCCATATTTTTCAGGAACAAAAAAAAACACAATTACTGGTGAAACTGGTATTTTTATTAATACATTTGACAACACTTTTGATTTGGATGCAAATTTTATTGTATTTGAAGATAATAATTGGAAGCAAACTTTAAACCAAATTTATACAGATAACTTTTATTATATTGTGGGACAAGATTATATTGAAGCTGAAGATAGGTACAGCTCAATGTTGGTAAAAATGGATCAAAATGGAAATCCGATTTGGAGAAAATCTTACGGATCAATAGTAGAGGGTGGAGGTTCAATTTTAAAAAATCATGAAAACAACTTAATAATTGGCGGTATAACTGGAAGTTTTTCACCGCCTTTAAACAATTCAAAATGGTACATAATTAAAACCGATACTTCCGGAAATCTTATTTGGGAAAAGGCTTTTGGGCATAACTCAAGAAGTAATGGATCTGTTAGGGATTTAATTGAAACACAAGATTCTAATATTCTTGCTTGTGGGGCTTATCCTGCTGCAACATGGGGCACAGGTGGAGAACAATATGATTTAGATGGTTGTCTTAGAAAGATTGATAATAGCGGTAATCTTATTTGGGAAAGATTTTACAAAAACTATTGTAAAATTGAAAGCCCTGATATGATTATTATGGAATGTGAATTAAAATCTATGATTTATAAAGGTGAAGATTTGTATATACTGGGTAATAACAGAGATCACAGAGGGGCTTCAAGAGGATTTTTGCAAAAAGTTAATGAGTCAGGTGAAATTTGTTGGAGACGTGATTATTATGCGGTTGATACAAATTCCACTTACCAATGGTTAGTTTCTTTGAAAAACACTGGTGACAATGGCTTTATTATGGCAGGATATGGTAATGAATATGATCGTCAAGGTTACTATCCACCCCAACAAGCATGGCTTGTAAAAACCGACAGTCTTGGCTTGGATGGATTATGTAACATTGAACCCGATGAACTTAACTTTGACTTTGAAATACAAGAAGTCCCAGAAGGAATCTGCATGAACGATACTATCGAAGTTTATGTTCATATTGCCGGTAAATCTGCGCCATATACAATAGAATTCAGTACCGGTCAGGTAATTGACAGTATTTACTACCCGCCAACATTTGTTCCTGTTGAGATTGGACTTACAGATATTAATCTGACATGGGGAGGCGAAACTTATTTTGAAGAAACTATTACCGAAGCCACACTCAGCAACCACGAATGGGGGCAGTGCATTGTTAAACCTGTTGAGTTTTGTACTCCGCACACATCAGGAACCCAAGAAATTAGCATTACAGTTACTGATGCGTATGGAGAAAGTAAAACAATTACAAAAGAGATTTTTGTTAATGATAATTGTGGGAGTGGGATTGCGGATGAAGTTGTAAATGTTGTGAGTTTGTATCCGAATCCGGCGAGGGATTTATTATATATTGATGTCGGTGATTTTGACTTCGCTCAATCACCTGGCAGTATGCAGGTGGCTGAGCGTAGTCGAAGCAACCGGTTCGAAAATGCTGAAGTCTATAATTCTGCTGGTCAACTTATAAAAACGCTGCAAATTTCAAATGATCTAACTGTGATAAATGTTAAGGATTTTATAAGTGGGGTTTATCAAATCAAGATAACTGATGGGGATGGAAATGTTTTGGTGAGGAGTTTTGAGAAGCAATAACTTAAAAGAATTTACTTGCAGCTTTTGGCTGCAAAACCACGAGATGCAATCTCGCGGCAGCGGTGTTTATGTTTGTAATTTGTTTGTTGAGGGGAAACTTGTGAAGGTTGAGAAGGTGGTGTTTGAGTAGGATTTTTGTTGCATCCATTGGGCTGCAAAACCACGAGATGCAATCTCGCGGCAGCGGGGAACAAAAGCGGTGTCGAACCATGAATTAACCCTACATAATTGCCGTTGTTTTAACATTGTGATTTTGGAATTTGTTTTCTTGGATTTTGGGATTTGTTTATGGGTTTTGGTATGCATTTTTGGCAGTGTGAGAATCAGAGTGAGAGCGAGTGGTAATCAGGGGACTGAGGAATCAGCCCACAGGAAGATTGTCTCGAAGTACCCGATTCAAAAAATCATGACAAAACCTGCAGCAAAGTCAGTGAGAGAATCAGAGTGAGAGCGAGTGGTAATCAGGGGACTGAGGAATCAGCCCACAGGATGATTGTCTCGAAGTACCCGATTCAAAAAATCATGACAAAATCGTCAGCTTATTTTAATTTTACTTATTTTTGCATCAGTTGGAATTTAAAATTGTATTAATTAAAACCTATTATCATGAAAAACTATGGCACTAAATTTTTAAGCGTAATAATTATTGGTTTGTTAGCAGCATCTGTAATTTTTATGGGTTGTAAAAAAGAAAATGATCCCGAAACTGCTACTGTAAATATTAAGATTAGCGACCCTCGTGATCCGCAGTCATCAAACAAAACGAGTACAGAAGGAATTATTGATGCTAATCTTCTTACCAAATGCGAAGTTACATTTTCTTCAATTGCCTTAAAAAATAGTAACAACGAATATGTAGAACTTCTTACTTCGGAAACTACTGTTGATTTACGCGATTTACAAGGAACTGTTGACGATTTAGTCTCAGCAAGTATTCCTATTGGGACTTATTCACACATTAAAGTTGTTGTTTCAGGCGTAAGTACTACTTACGATGGTAATAATTATACAGCTTCAGTATCAGGTGGTGCAACAGCAACTCTTGCATCTCCTTCAATGACATTAACCGAAGAACAGGGTGTTACCAATGTGTTTAGCGGTGGAGCAATAAGTTTCGAATGTCCTTTGGCATTTACTCTGTCTGACATAAGTGATATCGAAAATGTTAATATTCAATTTGATACTGACGCAACAACTTATGTAATTACATTTACTTATGATACTTACACCTGGTCTTTCGCCGGAATTAGACCTGCTCTTAACATAGGTTTTATTCTCGAAGAAGGCATACAGCAGATAAGACATTCTCCACCTTATGGGATCACAATTGTTTCGACAGAAGCAGTGAATTACTACGGAATTCATACTTTTGTTGATTTCAATAATCATGGTGGAGTAATAAATTCGCACACTTCTCAGCATGTTTACAGAGGAGCTGACGGAACTCTTGTTGTTGACGCAGAAGCTATGTATAATAACACTAATCCTTTGGTGCCTAATACTATTAATGCCACCGGTGAAAGTGATGTAAGGTCTGACGAAACTTTTAATTATTCTCAGATTGTTTCAAACCTTGCTGGTCAGGGATACACCCTCGTTTCAGGACAGACATATTATTTCAGTTTGAGGAAAACATGGAATATTACAACTAATGGCACTACTTATGACATGACAAGAATGTGTGAACCTATTCCTGTAACAATTCCTTAGTCATTTATAAAATATTTTAAAAACTGCTTTTCAGTCAAAAGCAGTTTTTTTTTGGTATTATACATTAAAGCTAATATTTGATGCCAGCTAAATAAATAAAAAAACTTCTTAAATTTGTGGGCATAAACTATGAAAAATGAAAAGATTAAATGTATTTGTTTTTGGAGTATTGATTTCTTTTTTTGCCCATGCTCAAATAACTGATTTATATGATATTGAAACTATTCAGGAAATAAGATTAAGTTTTGAATATCCTGATTGGGATTATATGCTAGATACATCCAAGCAGGGCAGTGAAGGATATATTATGGCTTCTTCTGTCGTTATTAACGGAATATCTTTTGATTCGGTTGGTGTAAAGTACAAAGGTAACAGTAGTTATAGCGAGCATAATGCAAAAAACCCTATGCATATCGAATTGGACACTTATAAATCTCAGGACTATCAGGGGTATAAAGATATTAAATTGAATAATGGCTTTAAAGATCCATCCTTTGTACGTGAGGTTTTATCTTATGCTTTTTTGAAAAACTATCTTAAAGTGTCTAAAGCAAACTATGCTAAACTTTATATCAATGAAGAATATATTGGATTGTTTGCAAATCCCGAATCTGTTACTAAAACTTTTGTTGAGGAAAAGTTTGGCTCCAAATCAAATAGCTTTTTTAAATGTAATCCTGTTTATAGCAGTGGACCTGATAATATGCCGAATTTAAAATACAAGGGTGTAGATAGCACACTTTATTATAACTCTTATGAGATAAAGTCTGATTATGGGTGGCAAAATTTGATAGATTTATGTAACACAATCGAAAATAATACGGCTGAAATTGAAAACTACATAAATATCAACGAAGTCTTATGGATGCTAGCTTTCGATAATTTATTTGTAAATCTTGATTCTTACATTGGTGCAATGGCTCAGAACTATTACCTGTATCAGGATGACTATGGCATTTTTAGACCAATAGTTTGGGATTTGAACGAAAACTTTGGAACATTCGTAAATTCAGGTACCGGTCCGCCATTGACAAATACTGTTCAAAAACAGCAGATGACTCATGTACTGCACTTAAATGATGCAAATTGGCCTCTCATTAGCAAAATTTTGTCAAAAGCAAGATACAAAAAAATGTATTTGGCTCATTATTATACTTTGATGGATGAGGTTGTTCGTAATAATTACTACTACGAATATGGCATGTATCTTCAATCTATAATTTCTGATGAGGTTGATGCTGACCCTAATAAATTCTATACATTCAGTGATTTTCAGACAAATATAAGTTCCGATGTTGGTATTCCTCCAATGGGAACGGTTTCAGGAATACAAAATCTAATGGATGGGAGGAATACCTATCTAAACACTTTAGCAGATTTTAATTTTGTGTCTCCTGAAATTTCAGATATTCAGTTTTCAAATAACTCTCCCGAACTGTATTCAAATATATATGTAACGTGTTCAGTTGCAAATAATAACTCCGGCGATGTTATTTTATATTATCGTAGTAGTTTTTATGCACCTTTTACGGCAATTCAGATGCTTGATGACGGTTTATCCGGAGATGGGGCTGCCGGTGATAATGTTTTTGGTGTTTCTTTAGAAATAATCTCTTTGTCAACAGATTTTTATATTTATGCCGAGAATGATGATATCGGTGTTTTTTCTCCTCGCCGAGCTCAAAAGGAATATCATACAATTGAAGCTAACCTGGGAATATTGGAGGGGAATAATTTACTAATAAATGAATTTATGGCTTCGAATAATTCTGTTGCTTCAGATGAATTCGACTTGTTTCCTGATTGGATAGAATTATATAACAAATCTGAGCAGGAAATTAATCTTAGCGGAATTTATTTATCCGATTCTTATGATAATTTGCAAAAGTGGGCTTTCCCAGATACAACCATTCAGCCCGGTTCTTTTTTAATTGTCTGGGCTGATAATACAAATGGGGGTATCGGCTTACATGCTGATTTTGCTTTGTCCTCGCAGGGAGAGGAATTATACCTTTCGCATGAATCGGGTTATATAATTGATAGTGTAAGTTTTGGCGAGCAGGTCGAAAATTTATCTATGCAAAGATGTATTGATAATGAAAACAGTTTCTTTTTATCAATACCAACTTTTAATCAACCAAATACTTGCGTCTCCGATATTAATATTCAAGGACTTGTAATTAATGAATTTTTGGCTTCAAATGCCGATGGGGAAGTTGATAATTATGATGATAATGATGATTGGATAGAACTAAAAAACACTTCAGAATCAACACTTGTTTTAGCTGACTTATTTTTGTCTGACTCCTATTCAAATCCTTATAAATGGGCTTTTTTATCATCACAAACAATATCTGCTGGAGCATATTACATGGTTTGGGCAGATAGCGAACCCGAACAAGGCGATAATCATGCGAGTTTTAAACTGTCAGCTTCAGGCGAAAAACTAATTATTACTCATTCAGATGGCTTGGTAATAGATTGTGTTGAATTTGATGAACAAATAACCGATATTTCAACTCAACGATGTCCTGATGGTACAGGCGATTTTGTTAAAGCTACTCCTAGCTTTTCGGCCGTGAATATATGCGATAATTCATTACCCGCAATTAACCGGTGTGATTTTGAAATTTTTCCAAATCCTGCAACTGATTTTATTATTGTTGAAAATACAAATGGTCGCTTTAACGATATCAAAATATATAATCTTGTTGGTCAGATTCAACAAATTGAATATGAACAGTATTCTGATTACACAATTTTGTTGATTAATGATTTGCCGCAGGGAATGTATTTATTGGTAGTTAAAGGGAATCTGATTTACAAATTTAACAAGATTTAAGGCGGTAATGGCTATTAATTGAATTTTTGCTTTCCTATCCCTCAGGTAGAAGCTTAATTATATTATCCCGATACGAATTACTTATCGGAATAGCCTTTTCTCCAATAAAAACTTTACTGCGACTGATATAATTTATTTTTTCTATCGAAATAATGTAAGAACGATGAACTCTGATAAATTTGTCATTAGGTAAATTCGCTTCTATTGATTTTAGTGACATAAGTGTTAATATCGGTTTATTGCCACAATATATCTTAATATAATCTTTGAGAGATTCTATATAATCAATATCAGATATATCAATTTTCAGAATTTTATGCTCCGATTTAATGAACAAACTTTTTTTATTTAATTGTTCATGGATACTTTCATTTTTATGTGAATGATACTCCATTGCTTTGTTTGCAGCTTTTAAAAACCTGTCAAATGGCACCGGCTTTAAAAGATAATCAATAACATCCAGTTCGTAGCCTTGCATTGCATATTTGTCATAAGCCGTTATAAGGATTACCATAGGTTTGGTTTTTAAGCTTTTAAGCATTTGTAAGCCATTCATATCGGGCATTTCAATATCTAAAAATATTAAGTCAATATTATCCGAATTCAATATTTGAATTGCTTCAAATATATTTGTACATTTTTTTTTCAGATTTAGAAAAGGAATTTTTTTGATATTATCTTCAATCAGATCGAGAGATAATTGTTCGTCGTCAATGGCTAAACAGTTTATCATAATTCAATTATTAGAGATACTTTAAAAACGCCCTCGTCACTAGTGACGTCAAGAAAATGTTTTTCAGGATATAACAAACTAAGACGCTTTTTTACATTATTTAAACCAATTCCGTTGTGATTTGACTCCTTGCCGACAGATTTCTCAACAATTGGATTTTCGACTTCAAAAAATAGTCGGCTTGCCTCTGTTTTAAGTTTGATGTTTATTAAAGATGTATTCTGGTAACTTATGCCATGTTTAAAAGCATTCTCAATAAAAGGAAACAATATCATCGGCTCTACCATCAAATCCGGGTTAGTGTCATTATAGTCAAACTTAACAATTGCATTTTTGTCAAGTCTTAATTGCTGAATTTCAATATAACTCTTCAGAAAGCCTATTTCCTTTTCTAGAAAGAATTTTTCGCCTTTGTTCTCATAAAGATTATATCTTATTAGTTCGGATAATTTAATTATAAATTTTTCAGTATCGTTGGATTTCTTTCTTGCTAAAGAGCAAATATTGTTTAACACATTAAAGAAAAAATGAGGATCAATTTGAGCTTTAAGAGCCTCCAACTCAGCTTTAAGTTTTTCATTTTCCAGTTCGCGCCTGAGTTTCTCATTTTTAAACCATTCAATGCTCATTCTAAGTGCAGTACTAATGATAAAAACAATTGAAAATACAGATATCCCTTTAAATGGCCCATTCATCCCATCTGGAGGTTTTGGTGGCACAAATTCGCCGCGTCCTTGAAAAACTGGTCCTTGTTGAAAAACAGTTGAAACAAAAAACTCAATTATAAATGAAAAACCTATTATACAAGCTATTACCGATAAGGCATACAGTAAATATTTCTTCTTGAATAGTAAACCTGGTATAAATATCAAATAGTTAACATAAAAGAAAATCACAATAAGAATCTGTATCGTCCACCAAAAATTAGATTCTCGAAAAAACTCAGGTTTGTCCTGAAAAGTATCAATTAGTTTTGGAATAAAGAAGTAACCTAACCAACCAAATAGGTGTGCCAGAGGACTAATTACTTGTTTTGATGTTATTTTGCTCATACAAATAGCTTATGATTTCAAAGATATTAAAAATAAAGATTGATTATCTAATGGTATAAGAATAATACTATAAATTGTATGTTTTGTGTATATTTTTATCCGTTACTTAACGGTTAATAAACGGCTATGTTATGTAACCAACTGAATAATAACGATATAATGCAACGCCTCTTGTGATTTGTGTTTTTGATTTTTGCATTTTTTTTATCCGTTACTTAACCGTTAATAAACGGCTATGTTATGTAACCGACTGAATAATAAAGATATAATGCAACGCCTCTTGTGATTTGTGTTTTTGATTTTTGCATTTTTTTATCCGTTACTTAACGGTTAATAAACGGCTAATTTGTGTATTTGATTGAATGATTAAGATATAGTACTGATAAATTGTCATTTGATATTGAGTCACGACCGGAGGAAGTGGTATTATAAAAATCTTTAATGCCCCTCAGTGTTTTAGTGCCTTCGTGGCAAAAAATAAACTCAACAAATCTTCATTCTTTATAAAATGTATAAATTACAACACTACCCAGCATAAGTTTATGGATTTTTGTTTTTATAAATCCAGACTTTTCTAAAACTACGGCGACATTAGTTTTTCTTGCAAAATCAACAATTGAGGCTGACAGATATTTATATGCGTTTTTTTGTTCTTTTGATAGTCTTCCGCTAAGTGGTACCAATAATTTAAGGTATAATAAAAATCCCCATCTGAATAGAAAAAAATCGGGTAGTGAGAATTCCATTATTGAAACATTTCCTCCTGAGTTTAAAATCCGGTAAAATTCTTTTATGGATTTCGATAAATCTTCAAAATTTCTAATACCAAAAACGACAGTAATCAAATCAACTGAGTTATCAGCCAATGGAATTTCTTCAGCACCCGAAATAACAAACTCGGAATTAGGGCATTTTTGTTTAGCGTATGCCAGCATTTTTTCAGCAGGATCAATTGCATAATATTTTTCTGCATTAAGCTTTTGCAGTTCAATAAGTACATCTCCAGTCCCGCAGGCAATGTCTACAATGGTTTTATACTCCTTTCCTGATAAATGATTAACAAACTTACGTCTCCATTTTTTATCTAACCCAAACGACAATCTGTGATTAAGCCTGTCGTAGTTATCGGCAATATTGTCAAACATTTCCGGTAGTGTAATCTTGTCGGTTTTCATAAAAAAAGAGGCTGTTAATACAGCCTCGTGATATTTATCTTTTATTCCTTTGTTGTTGCATTTTTGCTGCGTCCTCAAGTCTTTGTTGCCACTTTGATTTTGGTTTTACAGGTTTTTTCTTATTTAGCTCCATTTGTGCTAAAACCTTCTTCTCATCAATGATAAATTTCTGTATTATCCAGGTTTGCAATATTGTGATAACATTGGCTAGGAAATAATAGTAACTAAGACCGGATGAGTATTTGTTAAACCAGAAAATCATCATCACCGGCATAATATACATCATTGCTTTCATTCCGGGCATATTAGCATTTGTAGGTTGATTTGCACTTGTCATTTTTGTGGAAATTAACATCGAAATGGCCATAAGTAATGTGAAAAGGCTTATATGATTTCCGTAAAAACTTGACAACAATGGAATGTTTGCACTCCATTCCACAATTGCATCGTATGTCGAAAGGTCGTTAGCCCATAAAAAGCTTTCCTGACGCAATTCAATAGACGCAGGGAAGAAGCGGAACATTGCAATAAGTATCGGGAACTGCAACAACATTGGAATGCATCCTCCCATAGGATTTACTCCTGCTTTTTTGTATAGTGCCATTGTTGCCTGCTGCTTTTCCATTTCTTTTCCTTTGGGATACTTTATTGCTAGTTCATCCACCTGAGGTTTAAGTACTCTCATTTTAGCAGAGGACTTATACGATTTATAGGTCAGAGGAAATAATCCGATTTTAATAATCAGCGTAAGAAGAAGAATTATTATCCCAAAATTACCTATAAATCCTCCTAGCCAGTTAAAAATCGGAATAACAATAAATCTGTTTACCCAGCCAAAAATTCCCCAACCCAAAGGCACAACTTTTTCTAGTTTTATATCATATTGCTTAAGAATTGAAAATTTATTCGGTCCAAAATAAAAATTAAAATTCTGTGCTTGTGTAACAGTATCTTTTATTTCAAAAGTGAATTCTGAGTTGAATTGTTTCAGATATTTACTGTTTTTATCTTCAACTTTGACAAGACTTACGGTAGGATTATCAAGTTTATCTTTTGAAATCAGAATAGAGGAGAAGAATTGTTGTTTGTATGCTATCCACTGAACACCTCCTCGACTTTCAAATTTGTCTTTATCTTTTGTTTCGCTAAGTTTTTCAATTTCTTCATCTGCCATTCTCAGAAAAACTGTAGTATTGTTAGATTCCCAGTCTCTTCCTCTTTCAAGCCCCGGGATATTGCTATTCCATCTTAATGTAACATACGGATTTGTTCTTATTTCTTCCTGTAATCCAACAAAATTAATATCGAAATCTATCATATAGTCATCAGGATGAATTGTATAAAGAAATTCCAAATACTTATCATCACTTAGCTGGAGTCTCATAGCAGCTTTTACATCTTTATTACTAACTTTAATAATGCTGTCAGAAATAACCGGCGTAAAATACATTTCGTTTGTAATAAGTGGTTTGCCTCCTGCCATAAGTTCTAGTCCAAAAACAGAAGCCGAATCATTTACGAAAAGAATTAAAGGTTCTTGATAATATGTTTTATAATCTTTGAGTTCTACAGAATAAATTTTACCTCCACGATTTGTGAGTGTAATAATCATTTTATTGTTTTCAATTGTAAAAAACTCTTCTGTACCTGTTGCAGCATCTTTAAAAATTCCGTATTTCGATTCTAAATCAACTGAAGATATAGAATCTTTCTGAGCAGAGGTAATTGTATCGGTTACCTGTGCAATTGAATCAGCAGTAATTTTAGCAATACTATCTTGTTGAAGTGCAAGAATATCTTTTTGAACTTTCTCCAGAGAGTCTTTACGATGTTCAACCTGAGCAATTGAATCATTTTTTCTTTTCATCTCTGCAATTTCTTCTTTGCTGGGCTTTGTCAAAAACATATATCCAACAAGAAGAACCCCAATTACAACTAAACCTATTATACTATTCTTATCCATTTTTTGATTTTATATTTTTTTTGATTCATTATATTTAATAGCTGCATTTACAAAACTTACAAACAAAGGGTGTGGATTTGTAACCGTACTTTTATATTCCGGATGGAACTGAACACCAACAAACCATTTGTGCTTTGGTATTTCAACTATTTCGACAAGTTCTGTTTGAGGGTTAATACCTGTAGGCACCATTCCTGCCTTAACAAACATCTCCTCATAATTGCTGTTGAATTCGTAGCGATGACGATGTCTTTCATTAATTTTTGAAGTTTGATATGCGTTGTATGCATTAGAATCTTTTGTTATTTTACATGGATATGACCCCAAACGCATTGTACCACCTTTTTCGGTTACCATTTTTTGTTCTTCCATGAGGTTAATGACCGGATTTTTACATTTACGGTCCATTTCTAATGAGTTTGCATCTTCAAGTTTAAGAACATTTTTGGCAAATTCTATTACTGCCATTTGCATTCCTAAACAAATTCCCAAAAATGGAATATCGTTTTCACGAGCATATTGGCAAGCTAAAATTTTACCATTAATACCTCTATGCCCGAATCCGGGAGTAACAATTATTCCATCCGAATCTTTAAGCAAATCAACATAAGTGTGTTCACTTACATCTTCAGAGTGTACATAATTAATATTGACCTTAGCTTCGTTTGCCGACCCTGCGTGAATAAAAGATTCATTTATTGATTTGTAAGCATCTTTTAATTCAACATATTTTCCTACTAAGCTTATTTTTATGTCGTGTTTAGGATTTTTATATCTATTCAGAAAATTCTTCCACTTTTTTAAATCGGGCTTTTCTCCCAGCTCCATGTTGAAAAGTGTAAGTACTCTTTCGTCCAGTTTTTCCTTGTGCATTTCAATAGGCACTTCATAAATTGTACTTACATCACGCGATTCAATTACAGATTCTTTTTGAACATTACAAAAATTTGCAACTTTGTTTTTTATATCACTTGTAAGTGCGTGTTCTGTACGTAAAACTAAAATATCAGGCTGTACTCCTGCTTCAAGTAAGGTTTTAACGGAATGTTGCGTTGGTTTTGTCTTTAATTCGCCGCTTGCAGCTAAAAATGGTACTAAAGTAAGATGTATTACCAAACATCTGTTTCTTAGTTCCCACCTTAACTGACGAACAGATTCAATATAAGGTAGTGATTCGATGTCACCAACAGTTCCTCCAATCTCAGTTATTACAAAATCATATTTTCCACTTGTCCCAAGAAGTTTTATGCGTCTTTTTATTTCATCTGTAATATGTGGTATTATCTGAACAGTTTTACCTAAAAAATCACCATGTCTTTCTTTATTAATTACATCCTGATAAATTCTACCGGTGGTAACGTTATTTGCCTGAGATGTAAATACATTAAGGAATCTTTCATAATGTCCAAGGTCAAGGTCGGTTTCTGCCCCATCTTCTGTCACATAACATTCGCCATGCTCGTATGGGTTTAATGTGCCCGGATCAACATTTATATATGGATCCAGTTTCTGTATTGTAACTGAATAACCTCTTGACTGAAGAAGTTTGGCCAATGATGCAGAGATAATCCCCTTTCCCAACGAAGAGGTTACTCCACCTGTTACGAATATGTACTTAGTAATTGCCACAATCTTTAATTTAAAAAGTTAAACTGAGACCCATACTGGGCATTATTGGTAACTGATCAACACGATTGTAATCAACCCTGTCGAAATAAAATATATTTTGTCTGTTGTATACATTAGTAATGCTAAAATTAACTTCAAGTTTCGAATACTTACTTAATACCATTACTTTGTTTAAAGTCAAATCTAGTCTATGATAATAAGGTAAACGTCCTGTGTTTAAATCCCCATATATTATTCCCAATGAGCCATTGCTTTGCCAATACGGATAGTTTATACTGTTGTATAAATCTGGATTTTCGTAAAACCCGGCTGTTTGTGTAAACGGAAAACCTGAACCCAAATTCCATCTCGCACTAATGTTCCATGATTCCTGTTTGCCGAATTTGTATGTAGTAACAAAATTCATATTATGACGCCTGTCGTAATGTGGAGAATATACCTCTACTCCGTCATCGCGTTTAACCCATCCCAACGAATAAACAAACCAAATATATAGTCGTTTTTGGTCGTATTTTATTAGAAAATCAATACCGTAAGCATATCCTGTTTCTACAACAAAATCTTTTTTAAGATAATCAGGTTTACTGCTGTTAATAGCATTATCATCATATATTTTGTTACGATTTAAGGTTGTAAGTTGTGAAAAATTCTTCAAATAACCTTCGACATTTAAATCAATTTTTTTTGTTACGTCCACTTCAAATCCGGCAATTATATGTTCAGATTTCTGAAGCTTATGAGTAATATTCTCCCCTTTAAATGTATTTGGTAAATTTAAATCACCACTTAAAAATCCATAAAACAGATTTACAACATCTCTGTCACTATTGGCTGCAACCAGATTTTGAGAATATATTCCTGCAGCCATTTTAAATCTTAAAATTTCATTTATGTTATATTTAATCCCAATACGTGGTTCAGGTGAAATATCACTCATAGATGCGTAATATTGAATTCTGAATCCGGGTTCTATTAACAGATTTCCGAGATTCCATTTATACTTAAAATAAGTTGCTAATTCTGTTGTGTTTTCATATTGTTCGAGATGTCTTCCTACTGCATTATAAAAACTGTAATTTGTATTAAATCCCAAAGTCTCTATGCCCCAAACAAATTGGTTTTTACCCAAAAAATATAAAAAGTCAAGTCCTAGATTATATCCTTTTATTCCGCTTGAACTAGGTAGATTGTCAAGAGTTTGAAGGCTGATATTATAATCAGAATATGAAAAATTGGCTTTTATCATTACTGTGGATCCTGCCGGCACAACTGTAAAGTTAGCTCCAAGACCGTATGAGTCCCAGCCAAGATTACTCAAACCTTGATAGCTGACCCTGTCATTAAATTTAAATCCAAAAAGATTTACGCGACTTCCTTCAGGTGAATTTAGAGATATTTTTCCATATAAGTCGGTATAATTAAAAGGTAAACCTTTGCCGTCATTAATATACTTATAAATTAATTTTGAGGATTGCTCCAAAAATGATGTTTTACCGGAAAATATATACGACAGACTTGCTTTACCTTCCTGATATTTAACCAGTGGTCCTTCCAACATAAGTTTTGTTCCAAAAGTACTTCCCGAAACCTTCCCCGAAAATCTGTTAGGATTTCCATCACGCATTGAAATATCCATAACCGAAGATATTCTGCCTCCATATTCCGAATTAAAACCACCGGTATAAATATCAGCATTTCGAATAATATCAGAGTCAAACACCGAAAAAAGACCTATGGAGTGAAATGGATTATAAATTGTCATACCATCTAATAAAACCAGATTTTGAATGTTCGAACCACCGCGAATGTACAACTGACCTCCCTGATCTCCAGTAAATGTAACTCCTGGCAGAACCTGAAGATATTGAGCAATATCAGGTTCGCTCCCAATTGACGGAAGTTGTTTAATTTGAGTCGGAGAAACTTTTACAATAGAAATCCTGGTTTGTGTTCTCATCTCTTCACGCTCAGCTGAAATTATTGCTTCATCTAGAACAAATGCTGACTTTGTCAGGTAATAGTTCTTTGAAAAAATCTTTCCGTTTGCAATTGTGAATGGCTCAACTACACTGTCGTATGAAACGTATGTTATTAATATTGTATAATCTCCGTCAGGAATTTTAGGAATGGAAAAATATCCGTTTACATCAGTGGCTGCTCCATATGTCGTTCCCTTAACCGAAACATTAGCAAACATACATGGTTCTCCATTGTCTTTGTCATAGACAAATCCTTTTATTGCTCCTGTTTGTGAAAATAAATTTCCACCAATAAGAATAAAAAATAGAAAAATAAATAAATATCTAGTTTGTTGTATCATTGTTATCATTTGCTTTTTTAAGTTCCCTTTCTGCAAGATCTATAGCTTTCTTCTTATCTTTAAGCATCTTTATCTCTGATTCGGCTTTCTCGATTTTCTTTTTGAATTCTTTGATTATACTGTCAGAACCCGTAGAGAAGAAACCCATATTGTTTTCTATTTGTAAGATTTCAGTGTTTTTCTCCTGAATTTGCTGTAATATTCTGCTTCTTTCTCTTGAAAGTGATTCGATAGATCCACTGCCTTTTAGAGATTCTATCCTTGAATTAAAGTTATTAAGTTCAAGTGATTCTCTATCTACTTTCATTTTGTCATACAATTCACTAATAAGCTTTTTAAATTCAGCATATAAACGATCTTTTTGTGAACTGGCAACATATCCGATTTCAGTCCATCTGCTTTGAAATTCTTTTAATTTTGCAATATTATCAGACTGATTCGAAGAAGGAGAAAAACCCTTTATTTCTTCAATCAATTCTTCTTTTTTCTTTAAGTTCTCTTTTTGTTCGTTGTCAATATTTGAATAAAATGCAGATTTAGCATCAAAGAAATGATCACAGGCAGCTCTGAATCTTTTCCAAATCTGTTCCGAATTCTTTTTTGGAACAGCCCCAATTGCCTTCCATTTCTTTTGCAAATCTAGAAACAACTCAGTGTTTTTCTTCCAGTCTGTATTGTCTTTTATTGACTCTGCACTTATACACAGCTCTATTTTTTTCTGCAAATTCGTATTTAATTCTTCATTTATTGCTCCGTAAAATTCCTTTTTTGTTTCAAAGAATTTATTACAAGCAGCACGAAATCTCTCGTATATTTCTGTATTAACATTGGAGGGAACCATACCGATAGTTTTCCAAATTTTCTGAAGTTCAAGCACTTGTTCAGATAATTCTGTCCAGTCTTTTGAAGTAACAGGATTTGCATTTTCAAAAATTGATTCTGCTTTTTCGCAAAGAATTACTTTTTGTTCATAATTAGCTTGATGTTCTTGCTTTATTTTTTCAAAATGATCCTGATATGCCTGACGGATTTTTTTACTGGTAATACTAAATCTATCCCATATTTCCTCTCGTTTATCGTGAGGGACAGGTCCAAGTTCTTTCCATAAATTATGATATTCCTGTAATTGTCTGTAAGCAGCAATTATGTCCTGAGCAATTAACAATTCCTCTGCTTTTTCACATAATTCGATTTTTTGTTCCAGATTACGTTTAAAATCCAGATCACGTAACTCTTTGTTGATTTTTACCAAATCATAAAACCTTTCAATTTGTAATTGATAGTTTTTCCAAAGTATGTTAGTTTCCGAATTAGGTACGGGGCCTATATTTGTCCATTCTTCTTGTAGTGATTTAAATTCAGCAAAGGTTTTATGTAGTGACTCTTCACTGTTAGCCAAACCTTTTATTTTTTCAATAATTTCTTCTTTCAGCTTGAGATTATTGACTTTTTGTTCTTCTTGTTTTTTTGCCAGTTCGGCTTTTTTTAACTTGTAATCAGCCATCAATTCCTTTAAGTAATCTTCTGTATCGTCTTTAGGCCTTTCAATTTCAAGTTCATTACCGGTACTGTCTTTTAATTCTTGTCTAAGTTTATCAAATTCTTGTTTAAGCTTCTTGTAGTACTGAGCCTTAAGGAATTCGATTTCTTTACGCGTTTCATCAACATTGGTTTCATGAATAAGTTGGCGTAATTTTGTTAAAATGTCTTCTTTTGATAAATCTGTATAACTTTCAAATGAGGATTTTTCGTTATTTTCAGAAGCTTCAATATCTGTCATTTCTTCATCAAGCATTTCATTTTCTTCGGGCAATTGAAAATCATATTCTGTTTGATCTTTCTCTTCTAATATTATGTTTTCTGTGACAATAATATCAGTATTATTATTATCTATTTCCTTATCAGATGGATTTTCAATACACAAATTTGTATCGTTCAAATCTGTTTTCTCTGATTTTGAGGCAGTGTTTTCCGAATTATTCAACTTGTTTTCCATTTCAATAATAATCTTAAGTCTCTGATCTTTAATTAGTTAATAAAAGCATTTCGTTTAATAATAAACTTACGAAGGTATAGTTTTAATGAAATAAAAACAAATAATAATTGTTTTTTCTTTGCAATCACTTAATCACCTCTTTGTAATTTACAATTTTTAAACCCACATTCCAATTTATATTGTCATATAATCGAATTTATTAAGGTCTTTGATTATTTTTGCAAATCAATGTAATTCTTTAGTTTATGAGAATTGATATTATTACAGTTTTTCCCGAAATACTTGAAGGACCTCTAAATCATTCAATTATTAAAAGGGCAGTGGATAAAAATTTGGCAGAGATTGTAATTCACGATTTACGAGATTATGGTTTGGGCAAACACAAACAGGTAGATGATTATCCTTTTGGAGGTGATGCCGGTATGGTTCTTATGATTGAGCCGGTTTTTAATTTAATACAGAAATTGAAATCTGAGAGAAATTATGATTTGGTTATATACACTTCGCCGGATGCAAAGCAATGGGATCAAAAATCGGCAAATCGGCTTAGTTTACTGCAAAATATAATTATTTTTTGTGGACATTACAAAGGGGTTGATCATAGAATCAGGGAGCAACTGATTGACGAAGAATTTAGCGTTGGGGATTTTGTCCTGACAGGAGGAGAGTTGCCCGCTGCCATGATTACAGATAGTATTATAAGGTTGATTCCGGGAGCTATAGGTGACGAGCAGTCTGCTTTATCCGATTCGTTTCAGGACGGATTGTTGGCTCCTCCCGTTTATACCCGACCTGCAGAATTTAATGGATGGAAAGTTCCGGACATTCTCTTATCGGGTAATTTTGCTGAAATTGAAAAATGGAAAGAGGATCAAATTCTGCAAAGGACACAAAACCTTAGACCTGACTTGTTTAAAGATTTTAATGGAGAATAAAAAAGGAGAGTATAAATGATAAGTCTTTTACAGGCAGATAATCTGAGTAAACGCTATGGTGAAAAACTTCTTTTCGAAGAAATCAGCATCCATATTGCAGAATCTCAAAAAATCGCAATCGTTGCAAAAAACGGGACAGGAAAAACAAGTTTGCTGAATATACTTGCAGGTGTTGATACAGGTGATACCGGTAAGATTACTATGAAGAGGGATTTACGGATAGCTTATCTTCCTCAGGATATTATTTTAAATCCGGAAAAAACTGTTCTCGAAGCAGTTTTTTTTCAGGATGACGAAATAATTTCCACCATCAGAGAATATAACGACTGTATTGCAGGTGAAGACCATTCGGGTTTGCAACCGATTTTAGATAAAATGGACAGACTCAATGCCTGGGATTATGAATCACGAGTAAAACAGATTCTCGGGAGACTTAAAATAACTGAATTTAATACGAAAATAAAATTTCTGAGTGGCGGACAGAAAAAGCGGATTGCTCTTGCCGGAACTCTGATAAGCGAACCGGAATTGTTGATTCTTGATGAGCCGACAAATCATCTCGATCTTGATATGATAGAATGGCTTGAAAATTATCTTGAAAATTCCGGAATGACAATTCTAATGGTCACTCACGACAGATATTTTCTAGACAGAGTATGTAATTTCATTATTGAAATGGATAGAGGACAAATCTATACATATCAGGGAAATTATTCTTATTTTGTTGAAAAACGTGCTGAACGTATTGATAATTTACAGGCAAACATTGACAGATCACAAAATCTTATGCGTACTGAACAGGAATGGATACGCAGGATGCCAAAAGCAAGAACTCATAAATCAAAATTTCGTGTAGCAGAATTTGAGAATATTAAATCTAAGGCATCAATTAAATTAGATGAAAAGAAACTTGAATTGGGCATATCATCAGAAAGACTTGGTAAAAAGGTCATTGATTTGTTTAATATATCAAAATCTTTTGGCGAAAAATGCTTGATTAAAGACTTTTCGTATAAGTTGGCAAGAAATGAGAAAGTTGGAATTGTTGGAAAAAACGGTTGTGGTAAGACGACATTTTTAAATATTATTAACGGATTGATAAATCCAGATAAAGGGAGAATTGAAATTGGAAAAACCGTAAAAATTGCTTATTATACTCAGGATGGGATAAATTTTGATGAAGATTCCAAACCAATAGATATTGTTAAAAATATTGCCGAAACGGTAAAACTTAAAAATGGTAAAACATTTTCAGCATCCGGATTCTTGCAATATTTCTTATTCCCGCAGGATATGCAATATACTTTAGTCCGTAAGTTGAGCGGGGGTGAGAAACGTAGATTGTATCTATGCACAGTCTTAATGACTCAGCCAAATGTGCTTTTAATGGATGAACCGACCAACGATCTTGACATTATGACATTACAGGTTCTTGAAGAATATTTATCGGAAACGGATGCCAGCGTAATAATAGTTTCTCATGACAGATTTTTTATGGATAAAATTGTAGATCATGTTTTTGTGTTTGGGAATAACGGGCAGATTACCGATTTTCCAGGCAATTACACACAGTATAGAGATTCAGATGTGTTTGTAACCGATGATAATTACAGAGACAATAATGAGAAATCTCCAAATTCTTTAAATGCAAATCTGAAAAAGTCCGATAATAAGATTAAATCTGACAAGCCGAAGAAAATGAGTTTTAAAGACAAGTTTGAATTTGAAAAACTCGAAATCGAATTGCACGAATTGAATCTTAAAAAAATTGAATTGGAGAAATTATTAAATTCAGGAGACTTGAATCATGAGGAATTATTGAAGAAATCAAATGAATATTCAGAATTACTAAGCACAATCGAAAATAAGGAGATGAGATGGCTTGAATTAAGTGAATTACAGGAATAATTTTAATATATTTCTATCTAATACTTTAGATGGTTCAAAACTCTGAGTCCAGTGGGCTCAAATATCAGTAACCGCGACTTTTAAGTTGGGGTTCACAAACTATAACAAAAGCAAATAATAGATGCCACCTAAATAATTACATTTCTTCTATTGTAAATATTTGTATATTGTACTAAAAGAATTTGTCGTTACAGACAACCGAAAAACAATTTTTAAGTCATAATTTCAAGAAAATAAATTGTAAACATTGTTTATTTGAAAAAAATAACAATATTTTACAGTATTTTCAGGTGATTTTAAATTGATTTGTTAAATTTGCTGAATTAATAGCTTTAAAAAAACATAATATATGAGAAATTTTGTCTCCGCTATTATTATACTTCTTATAATTAGCTTTTCAAATAGCGTTTATTCACAGAGCAATTGTGCCAACGCTGTTAATATTCCGCTTGACGTTTACGGGTCTTGCGGCGATATGTTTTTTACAAATGTTGACTTTGACGGGGCAGTAACATCTTCTGACCTTCCGGCTCCCACTTGTGGAAGCTTTGGTGGGACTACAAATGATATGTGGTACACTTTTCAGGTTCCTACCGGAGTAACAGAATTAGCTTTTCATGCTTTTAATGCTGTAACACCGATGATGGCTATACCTCCATTAATTCCGGGAGCTCCCGCTTGTGGTCCGGGGATGGCTATTTATAGAGGAACTTGTGGAAGCCTTACTTTAATTGACTGCTTTAATGAATCTGACGGTTTTTTGCAAAATGGTGAAATACGTTGGGAAGTATTGGGCATGACCCCCGGCGAGACAATTTATGTCAGAATTTGGGAGGAAGATAATGATGTTACTTCATTGTTTTTTGCAGCTTCAGTTATAACCTCTCTACCTGAATCAGATTGTAATAATCCACCGGAATTGGGAACAGCCGGATGTAATATTCTTGCTCCGGGCGGAACAATTCAGGCTCCTGATGATTGCGGATGGACTTCAACTGATAATGTTGTATTTTATTCGTTTGAGGTGCTCCCTGGTGACCCTCAGCCGGTTACTATTGAAATTGAGTATGGCGAGTGTTGGGCTAATGAGGTTGGGGGTATGTTTCCAACAGATCCTGAAATTCAATTTGCAGTTTATTCATGGAATGGAACAAATTGTACAGGAATTGGTGGTAGTCCATTAAGTGATCCTCCCAATAGTACAACTTATCAAGGGTGCGAAAATGGTACTGGTACTGTAATATATTCACAAAACCTTGCTCCAGGATTATATGTGCTAGCTATGGATGGTTTTAGTTTTGAAGGAGGAAACTCTCTGTGTACTTTTGGTATAGCAGCATCATTTATAGATCCTGACCCTGAAGAACTTTCAGTTACTTTAAGTACGGTTGATAATGGTTGTGGACAAACGGGTTCTGCGACCATTACGGTTAATTCTTCATGTGCAACAAATCCAACAATTAATTGGAGCAATTCGCAAACAGGAACAAGTATTACCAATCTTGCCGCCGGAAATTATTCTGTAACAGTAACTGATGATGCTCCTTGTGGAGATACCGTAATAAACTTTACAATTGCTGATAATAGTACTTTTGTTGTTTCTGTTACTTCATCCGGTAGTGCTTGTGGTGGTCCTGTAACTCTGGTAGCAAATGTCATGGGTGCAAATCCCGGAGATGTTAGTTTTGCATGGAACACTTCTCCTGCACAGTTCTCTCAGAGTATTGTTGTGACTGACGGGGGAACATATTCTGTAACTGCCACTTACGGAACCTGTGTAGATTCTGATGATATTACGATTGTTAGTGGTGATTTTGATTTAAATGTCGTTTATACTGCTTCAATATGTGAAGGAGGCTCGGGAAGTGCCGGAATAAATATTATTGTAGGTACCGGTCCTTATATGTACGAATGGTCAACCGGGTCAATTGCTCCTGGTATTAGCTTTACTTCAGGAGGCAATTATTGTGTTACGGTTACTGATTTATACAGTAGTTGTCAGATTACAGAATGTTTTACTGTGACAGTTAATCCTGCTGTAATAGTTACTATCGATCCAGAAGATATTTCATGTTATGGTAAAGTTGATGGCTCAGCAACTGCTGTTGTCAGTGGAGGTGCTGAACCTTACGATTATATGTGGAGTACCTTTATCGCTGCAGAATCTATCTATAATTTGATTTCAGGGAATTATGCAGTTACTGTAGAAGATGCAAATGGTTGTACTGGTACAGCGTCTGTTTTTATTGCTGAACCTGCTCAATTCTTTTATAACATTACTCCAAATCAGGGTATTTGTGCTGGAGAACAAGCAAATATTGATGTTACTGTAACAGGTGGTGTTGAGCCTTATTTATATACTTGGAATGATGCACCTGATATGAATTCGGGTAATAGGATTGTTAGTCCAACTGTTACAACCCAATATACCGTTACGGTATATGATGATAATTTATGTACTTATACCCCTCAAACTACTACAGTTACTGTTAGTCAACCGATAATAATTGATGTCGAAACAGTAGATTTGTTATGTCATGGTGTATGTGATGGTTCTGCAACTTTGAATATTACCGGCGGAATAGCACCATTTCAATATTCTTGGGGAAGTACGACTGATTATTACCCAAATTTGTGTGCAGGAGATTATGAACTAACAATTACAGATCTTTTTGGATGTACCGGAGATGCTCATTTTACACTTACTCAACCAGACACTGTTTATTTAACAGTTGTGTCAGGACCTGCAACTTGTTGGGGCTATAACGATGGTTTTGTAGAAGTAGATGCTGTCGGGGGTGTTCCGTTCGTAAATGAATTCGGACCATTTTATCAATATACTTGGTCAGGTGGACAAACTCAGGATTCAATTGCAGTAGGTTTCGGTTTTCATGCAGTTACTGTTACTGATGCCAATGGCTGTCAATATGTTGCAACTGCATTTGTTGATCAACCAGAAGCGGTTTATGTTACAGAACCATGGGGAGGAACAATTTGTATAGGTGAAACATTCTCAACATTCGTACATGCGACAGGAGGTATGGGTCCATACGATTTTGTTTGGATGGGCAACGATGGTTCTTATTGGTACGGTGAGCATTTAACCGTAAGTCCAATTGTTACTACATCCTATACTTTAGTTACTACGGACTTTAGAGGCTGTTTTGGACCTGTTAAAAATGTTACTGTAAATGTCCATCCTATCATCAGCATTATGGCGACAACAGTAACTCCGGAAGAAATATGTGTTGGAGAGTCAGTTTTAGTTGAAATGGAAATTGATGGTGGAAACGGAGGCCCATATACTATCAATATGGAGGACGTTGGAGTTGTAAATATGCCAAAAACATTTTATCCACAAGAAACAGGCTATTATGTATTTAATGTGTCTGATGATTGTGGCTCTCCCGGGGATTCTGATTCTGTATATGTAGAAGTACATCCTTTACCTCATGCTGCTTTTTATGCTGACAAAACAGCATCTTGTCCTCCCGGAGTATTTCAGTTTACCGAAACAACAGCAGATTTTGGACAGACCTATTTATGGGATTTTGGTGATGGAGGCTTCTCAGTCCAGAAAAACCCATCACATACATATAATACATCAGGAACTTATTCGGTCTCTTTAACCGCCTGGTCTGAATATGGCTGTAAAAAAACAATCAAATACAATAATATGATATTTATATATCCTCTTCCAAGAGCTGAATTCGCCGCAACACCCGAATTGGTTTCTGTGTTAAATGGTCAGGTCGAATTTGTAAATTATTCAGAAGGCGGAATTACTTATTTCTGGGATTTCGGTGACGGATACAGCAGTATGTGGACAGAAAATATGCAGATTCATAATTATACTGAAGTTGGCGAATATGATATTACGATGATTGCTAAGAATCAATATGAATGTCTCGATACTGCTTTTAAAAAAGTAAGGGTGCATGATGAATTTGCTTTTTATGCCCCATCTGCTTTTACTCCAAATGGTGACGGTATAAATGATATATTTCACATTTTTGGGCATGGTATAAGCGACAAAGACTTTTATTTGGTTATTTATGACCGTTATGGTATGAAAGTGTTTGAAACCTCGACATATGATGAGGAGAATCCATATCGCATGGCTTGGGACGGATCCCATAACGGCAATGTTCTTAAAGGAGACCCAATACTGACAAATGGAATGTACAGATGGTATTGCACCTTTGTGGATTTTATTGGTAAACCACACGAAGAAAGCGGAACAGTTACTCTGATAAAGTAATGGATTTTTTCGCTTTGTTATAATAACTATATCTTAATTACGTTTATACAATCAAAAAGTAATAAATTGAAAAGTATTGCAACATCTCTGTTAATTATCTTGTGTTTTGGTTCGTTGATTATTATTAATTCATGTCAAAAGAATCCTTTTACTACAGATCCTGCCGATAAACTTGTTTTCTCAACGGATACAGTGCATTTTGATACTGTTTTTACTACGGTTGGAAGTGCAACAGAGTATTTTACAATTAAAAATCCCAATAAATCGAAGTCATTAAAACTCGATAAAATATATTTAGCAAAAAAGAATAATTCTGTTTATAGGTTAAATATCAATGGCTTTCCTGTAAATGAAATTGAAGATTTTGAGCTAGCCCCGGGAGATTCAATTTATATTTTTGTCGAGGTTACTATTGATCCAAATAGAGATGAAATGATAGAAAAAGATTCGATAATTTTTATATCGAATGGTAATGTGCAGAATGTAAAATTGATAGCTTATGGTCAAGATATTACATTAATTAATGGTAGGTATATTTCAAATGATACAACTTGGACATCTGCTAAACCTGTGGTTATATATAATTCGGCTCTGGTGGAAGAAAATATTACTTTGACTGTAATGCCGGGAACAAAAGTTTATATGCACCGTGGCTCTTCATTGTTTATCGGTGGAACTCTGAAGGTGCTGGGAGAAACAAATAATCGTGTAGTATTTACCGGTGACCGTCTGGAAGATTACTATTCAGAGATAGCAGGGCAGTGGGGCGCTTTTTTAGAGGATGGATATGGTAATACTACGAGAATTTTTGGTGGAATACATTTAATGTCAGGTTCTCATGATAATCAAATTTATTATGCAGATATAAAAAATGCAATAATTGGGCTACAGGTAGATTCTTGTGTTACTCCCGGAGTTCCAACCGTGAGATTAAAGAATACAAATATTGAGAATTCAAAAATTGCAGGGCTGTACGCATTAGGAGCATATATTGAAGCAGAAAATTGTGTTTTTGCCAATAGTGGACAATATAATGTGGCATGTATAATAGGAGGGCAGTATTCTTTTATTCATTGTACAATGGCAAATTATTGGATTGGCAACAGGCAAACGCCACAGTTAATACTTAACAATTATTATCAGTACCGAGATGGTAACGGAAACGTTCAAACATCATTCAGAGATCTTGTAGATGCATATTTTGGGAATTGTATTATTTACGGTTCTCGTGATAATGAATTAGATTTGGATTTAAGCGTTGATGCTATAGCCAATTTCAGGTTTGATAATTGTCTTATTAAATATAAGGATTATCAAGATTTGGAATCCAGCGATTTTTTTATTGACAATATTTGGAATGAGTCGCCAAAATTTATGGAAACCGTAAATCCATTTGAATATCAATTAGATACATTGTCTCCTGCAAAAGATGCCGGAAAACTAAGCATAGGGAATATTGTACCATTAGATCAAAATGGGAATAATCGTCTTATTGACGGGCATCCTGATTTGGGGGCTTTTGAAAGGCAGGAATAATAAGTAAAGTTGGTGGTGTTTTTTACTGTACTCGCTCTCACACAGATTCTCACACTTTGTTTTGGCCACAAAGACACAAAAACACGAAGATGCGAAGAAACTTTTGTCCATTAAGCCTGATTATTGAATTTATTTTTATCACTTATCACTTATCACTAATCATTTGTTCCATTCTTCTCTGCGTATCTCTGCGGTTCTTAGCGTATCTCTGTCCTGACTTGTCCGGATTAGTGCGACAAATTAAGGTCGCTCCAGACTTGACCCAATTAGTGCGTTAATTTTTTTAAAATCAGAATTGTAAAGCGACAAAACAGTATTCAATGCTCCGCGGGATGGCCGGGCAAAACGGCGGGCAGCTCAAGCGGTGAGATAGAAACAATTAGAATTGTGTCGAGCCGACATGACGAGTGCCGATGATAAATTTGTTTAGTATAATCGAGCAATTGAAATTGCGAAGATTAGACTATTACAAATTTACAATCGGTGTCGTTCTCTAAAACAAATATTTTGAGTACTGGCTAAAGG
>Ga0116142_10001628_pt1 | contig 26655 bp, 29 predicted proteins | sample AD_UKC033_MetaG_FD_89785 | JGI IMG/M metagenome (GOLD analysis project Ga0116142, IMG submission 89785) | Active sludge microbial communities of municipal wastewater-treating anaerobic digesters from USA - AD_UKC033_MetaG | ecosystem: Engineered > Bioreactor > Anaerobic > Digestate | place: USA... | reverse complement strand
GCCATAATATCCAGCAACGAAGACACCATCACCCCGCGCGACCACGACGACGGATCGGCTTCCAGAGTTTTGGCAGACAAACGCATCCCTGAAATATCGCGCCCATACCGCACGGCGGCATCGCCCATCAACAATTCAGCTTTGGCCGACGCCAGACCATCGGCAAACCTCTCGCCCATCAGCGAAGCCAATTCCATACGGTGATAATTATCGGGGTTAAGACCATGTTGCCAGGAATCCTGAATAAGGCCGAACACGTCGCGTGCATCGCTTGTAAACCGTCCGTCCCGTACCCATAAAAATGCACCGTGACGCCCTTGATAGAAAGTACTGAAATCGTCCTTATATCCCAACCGCACACCATCGATGCGGCCAGCGTCGATCAGGGAAAACAAAGACGGATTCTCATACGCCAGAACCTGATCGGTTCCGGGCTCCAGAACCTCGTCATTGGCAAACACCAACACAGGAAAAAACAACAAAAGATAAAAGACGACGACTCGCAACGACGAATTACAAATCGGCATAGACATGTTCCTCTGCCTCGGCCCCCGGATGGGTCACAGCCCCGTCCACGGCAGGACCGACCAGCTGCGCATATTTCCACAGCGCACCCGATTGATACCGGTTTTTGCGCGGTTTCCATTCTTTGCGTCGCGCTTCCAATTCCGCGTCGGACAACACCACATCAAGCGTTCCCTTTGCGGCATCAATGCGGATCACGTCTCCATCTTTCAGCAAACCAATCGGCCCGCCAATCGCAGCCTCCGGCCCTACATGACCGATACAAAACCCGCGCGTCCCGCCTGAAAAACGCCCATCGGTAATGAGGGCCACTTTGCCGCCCATCCCCTGCCCGTATAAGGCTCCGGTGGTCGAGAGCATCTCGCGCATCCCCGGCCCGCCCTTGGGACCTTCATACCGGATAATCAAAACATCGCCTTCTTTATATTGGCGGTTCTGCACGGCATCGAAACAAGCCTGCTCGGAATCGAAACACCGTGCCGGACCTTCAAAGACCAAATTCTCCATCCCTGCAATTTTGACAATCGCCCCGTCCGGAGCCAGATTGCCACGCAACCCGACAACTCCGCCCGTGGTCGAAAGCGGCTTGTCAATCGGCGCAATCACATCCTGATCGGTGGGGAACTCAACCCCTTCCAGATTTTCGGCAATGGTTTTGCCCGTCACGGTCAGGCAATCGCCATGCAGGAAACCACCTTTCAAAAGCTCTTTCAACACGACGGAAACGCCGCCGACATCGAACAAATCCTTGGCGACATATTTTCCACCGGGTTTGAGGCTCGCGAGATACGGCGTCCGGCGCATCACTTCGCACACATCATGAAGATCGAATTTGATTCCAGCCTCATGCGCAATCGCAGGCAAGTGAAGCGCGGCATTGGTCGAACCACCCGTAGCCGCCACAATCATCGCCGCATTTTCCAGAGATTTGCGCGTCACGATATCGCGCGGACGAATATTTTTCTTGATAAGTTCGACAACCGCTTGCCCCGAGGCAGCAGCATACTCATCACGGCTTTCATAAGGCGCAGGCGCCCCCGCAGATCCGGGCAAGGCGAGACCAATCGCTTCCGACACGCACGCCATCGTATTGGCGGTAAACTGGCCCCCGCACGCGCCCGATCCGGGACACGCGCAACATTCCATTTCCTTGAGGTCGGCGTCCGAAAATTCACCCGTCGCATGTTTGCCGACTCCCTCGAACACATCAATGACAGTCACATCCTTGCCGCGAAATTTCCCCGGCAGAATCGACCCGCCATACATAAAGACCGACGGCACATTAAGCCGCACCATCACCATCATCATCCCGGGCAGTGACTTATCGCATCCGGCAAGCCCCACGAGCGCATCGTAACAATGCCCGCGCATAGTCAGTTCAACCGAATCCGCAATCACATCACGCGACGGCAAAGATGACCGCATCCCCTCATGCCCCATCGCGATTCCGTCCGTCACGGTAATGGTGGTAAACTCACGCGGTGTCGCGCCGTTCTCGGATACACCACGCTTGACCGACTGCGCCTGCCGCTGCAAGGCGATGTTACAAGGGGCCGCCTCATTCCAACACGTCGCCACCCCGACCAAAGGCTGATGGATTTCTTCTTCCGTCATGCCCATCGCATAATAATAGGAACGGTGCGGCGCGCTTTTGGCCCCTTCGGTCACATACCGGCTGACCAGTTTCGATTTATCCCACTTCATTCCGATTTTTCCTTGGCCTGATCCCGTTTATAAAGCAAATCGTCAATCACATTGCGGATATGTGCGGCATTGGCCAGAAACGGAATAAACGAAAACCGTGACCCGACACCGGTCAACACAACCGTCCCGTAATTCAACATATGGCCAACCAGTGTGCGCTGTATTTCGACACTTTCAACGCGTTCCAGTCGCACCTGAACCGTATCGACCTTAATAATACCGGAGCGAAAGAAAATCCGCTGGTTGGTGACGATCAGCATCAGGATCGACCGCAAAATCATCGTATAGATAAACATCAGGAGCGAAACCAGACACAGGAAATACCCCAAAGGCGGAGCCAACAACCCGATCAGAAGCGCGAACAACAAGACAGCTCCAGCCTTCCAAAAAATGGCGCTCGAAATCACACCTCTGGCAAGAACGGTTTCACCTTCTCTGAGAGAAGTCGGCAAATCCGAAGAACTTCTCGCTGCAACGACCTTTTTGGGATCCATTTTTTCTTCCTCCCTAGCTATGAAAGAAATATTTAGCCGTTTCTGGCGTGCTCAATCGCTTTACGGAACCGGATAGGTTCCGCCAGATTGGGCATAATCATCTCGCCAACGCCCATACCGTGAATAATCAAACGGCCGAAATCGAAAATCCGTCCCCAGAATGACTGGTGAACGGAAACACTTTCAATCCGGTCGATGCTCATCTCCCCGACATTGCGCGCGATCAGACCGCGCTTGTAGATGATGCGGTTGGAGGTCACACAAATTTCTGTTGTGACCTTGATGACCATCATTTGCGCAAAACGCAAAACGCCCAGCAGAAAGATCAGTAATGCCGCCAATTTGATAACCGGATGCATTTTGCGCACGATAGCCAACCAGCCATCATCCGGCGTTAACGGATCGGAAAGAAGGAAATCCCCCCATTTGACAGGCAGGCTCTCGATCAGGACTTCAACGGAGATCAAAAGCGAAAGGGAGAAGAAAACGCCCCACACAATCGCCATGATCGCCTGCACATCATAGAACCAGTGAAATCTGGCCACATAGATAAGCTTTTCATCCGCCGAGAGCACCTGTTGGACATAGAGCATTAAGCTTCATCTCCCAGAGAAATGCCCAAAGCGCGCGCCGTGTGAACCAGCGAGCTGTTGACATCCACAGCCTGATAAGCGGCAATCGCGGCTTCAATTGGCACATCGACCACTTCGCGGTTTTTCCAAGCCACCATACGATCAAACTTGTTCTCGGCAATCAGATCAACAGCGCGAACACCGAACGCCGAAGCAATCAAACGGTCATTATAGGTAGGCGGCGAACCGCGTTGAACGTGCCCCAGAACCGTCACGCGGGTCTCGGACCCTGTGGCGCGGAAAATCTGGTCGCCAACGTAATGGCCGATGCCGCCGTAACGCAATTGTCCGTCGCTGAATCTCATCTGTGCAGGCTCGCCGTCGAGCGTTTTGACAGCTTCGGAAACAACCACCAGCGCAAAATTCCGCCCGCCCTCTTTGACCTGTGCGATTTTCTTGGAAATGCTGGCCATATTGTATGGGATTTCCGGGATCAGGATCACATCCGCACCACCGGCAATACCTGCGGTCAGCGCAATATGCCCAGCATCACGGCCCATCACTTCGAGAACCATCACACGGTCATGCGACGCAGCGGTCGGCTGCAAGCGGTCGAGAGCCTCGGTCGCAACAGCCACAGCCGTATCAAACCCGATCGAGCTTTCGGTTTCGCCGATGTCGTTATCAATTGTTTTAGGGATACCGACCATGCGGATACCGCCCTGCATCGCGAGTTTGCGCAGAATAGCAAAGCTGCCATCGCCGCCAATACCGATCACGGCCTCGATGCCAAGGGTTTTAAACCCGTCGATGATTTCCTGCGTACGATCCTTGATGGTGCCGTCCGGCATCGGATAGGCAAACGGGTTGCCCTTGTTAGTGGTCCCGAGGATGGTACCTCCCATACGCATAACATTGGTGTCAAGCATAGAAGGTGTCAGAACTTTATATTCGAGGGGATCGCACAGCAGGCCTGCCGTCCCGTCGATAATTCCGTACACTTCCCATCCCAGCAAATCGGCGCGGTAAACTGCCGCCCGTATTGCGGCATTCAAGCCCGCACAATCACCCCCACTAGTCAGAATACCGATTCTTTTCTTTGCCATGTTGCCTCAACCAACTCTTTCCAAGATAAAAACAGACGAAAGACGCGACCAAAGCCCCCGTAGGGGCGGTACATCCGGAAAACACCATACTTTGTTAAAATTGAAACGTAAATGCCCCGAAAGCAAAATAACTACAAATAATTGAGGCTTATCAAACGATTTAAAATCTGATATGAAACGGAGACAATAAACTCGGACTTTAAGAATTATAGTAAATGGTTGACGAAGATTCCCTGCGGGAGCAGCTCGAAGAGCTTGCCCTCCAACACAAAGCATTAGACGAACAGATTCACATGATGGGGCAAGCCCAGCCCGTCGATTTTCTGACAATTACCAAGCTGAAAAAAGAGAAACTGCGCCTGAAAGACATGATCTCGCGGATCGAGAGCATGTTGATACCGGATATTCTGGCCTAAGGGAAAGATATGAGCGAAAGCGACCAAAACCCGCAAGTCGGCATTATCATGGGGTCCCAGTCGGACTGGGAAACGATGCAACACGCCCACGACATCCTTCATAAACTCGGCATTGAGCACGAAACCCGCATCGTCTCGGCCCACCGCACACCGGACCGCCTCTTCACCTACGCAAAAACCGCCAAAGAGCGCGGCCTGAAAGTCATTATTGCAGGCGCAGGCGGCGCAGCCCACCTCCCGGGCATGGCGGCCTCAATGACTCCCCTGCCTGTCTTGGGCGTTCCCGTGGAAAGCCATGCGCTTAAAGGAATGGACAGCCTGTTATCCATTGCTCAAATGCCCGGCGGCATTCCCGTCGGAACTCTGGCCATCGGCAAAGCCGGCGCGATCAATGCGGCCTTGTTGGCGGCAGCCATCCTCGCCATTTCCGATGAAGACTTGGCCGCGCGCCTCGATAAATTCCGCGCCGATCAAACCGCCGCCGTCGCCGAAATCCCGACCTGACCCACTCAACAAGGGACCTGCAATCCAAGCTTCCCTTGACTAATTATGAATATATTCCTATAATGTCCCTATGAGACTATGGACCGAAGATCAAAAACAAAAACAGCGTGACGCGATCAAACGCTGGTCGCCGTGGAAAAATTCCACTGGCCCCAAAACTTCCGAAGGCAAAGCCATTTCTTCACAAAACGCCTATAAACACGGGGTCTATTCGGTGGCTGGAAAGCGCCTGAAAACTTGGCTGTACCACCAATCCCTCTATGTCCGTCAGGTCGAATCCCTTCTTAAGGATTTGAAACACGAAAAAAATCAAAACCCCTCAAACGAACTATTAAGCGTGCAGATCAAAAACCCCCCTGACCTTTGCCGAAAATCATGCTATACCGCCCCCACACCTCCCTATTCTTGGCCCTTGCCCACCTGTTCCCTCGAAGGAAATGGTCAGGATAAGGTGTAAAACAACCTGAAGGATGGCCAAAATGACAAAATCGGCACAAACTCTTGGAATTCTTGGCGGTGGGCAACTGGGCCGCATGTCGGCGCTGGCCGCGGCCCGTCTCGGAATCAAAACCCACATTTTTTGCCCCGAAACAGACTCCCCTGCCTCTCATGTTGCGGCCAAAACATTCGTGGCCTCCTACGACGACAAAGACGCGCTCAAAGACTTCGCAAAATCGGTCGATGTGATTTCCTATGAATTTGAAAATATTCCGGTCGAAACAGTTCGTTATTTGAAAAAGTTCAAACCCGTTTACCCCGACGAAAAGCTGCTGGAGATCGCCCAGCACCGCTGGAAAGAAAAACAATTCCTCAATGACATCGGCATCCCCACCGCCAAATGGGGCAAAGCGAAAAGCACCGCCGATGTTAAGAAACAGATTCAACAATGGGGCGTAACGGATTGTATTATAAAGACAACCCGCTTTGGCTATGATGGCAAAGGTCAGGCCAAAATCGACAAGAACACTGACATTGGCAAGGCATGGGCTTCGCTTAAAACCGACGAAGCGATTGTCGAATTCTTGGTTCCCTTCAAACATGAAATCTCGGTGATCGTCGCACGCGACCAATTCGGCAAAACCGAATCCTATGTACCGGTCCTCAACGACCACAAAAACCATATCCTTTCGAAAACCACCGCTCCCGCTCCGCTGGACGATGCCCTTCTCGCCCGCGCGACGAAAATGGCACAAAAACTGGCCAAGCAAGTCGGCCTCGTGGGTGTGCTGGGATTGGAACTCTTTGTGACAAAAGACGGGCAGATCATCGCCAATGAAATCGCCCCACGCACCCACAATTCCGGTCATTGGACCATTGACGCCTGCCCCGTGTCGCAATTCGAAAATCATGTGCGCACCGTGTGCGGCCTACCCGTTGGTAAAGCTGTTCGCCACTCGGACGCCGTGATGCTCAATCTCATTGGCGACGATGTGGCACTGGTCAATAAATATCTGGGCAAAGCAAACGCCTGCATCCACCTCTACGGCAAACCCGAAGTCCGCGCTGGCCGCAAAATGGGCCACATCACTCTTTTGAAAGGAAAATAGGAATTTTTTATTGCCATAAAATTAAAACATCAGCTATATGAAACCCCACAAAAAGGATTCACATGGCACAGTTGAGAACAATTACTCCTGACTATTACCCGAAACTGCTTCAGGAACTTGCAGAATGGATCTCTGTCTATAACGGCGATTCTTTACTCATTCCCGAAGCCAAATTCCTCGAACTGATTCAACTTGATGACATCACAGTTCAGGGGTCCGGTCAGGCCCTAAGCCAACTCATGCACGCTTGGCAAGATACGTACCCCCCTCTGATAGATCGAAAATCTTTCGGGAACTATGTTCTTCTTGCATTAAACGAACACACACCGAACATCCTCGGACCCAGGGGGTACTCCAAAGATTCCTCCTTGACGGCAAGACCAGCCTCGCAGGAAACTCTATATGTTTTGAAAAGAATGGCCGAATTCCTCACAGGCGCGTCATCACCCGAAGACTCCGATTTCTCCATAAAGGCACAAGCGCCCAAGCAAGAAATCAGAATTACTGAAAAGCAACCTCGTTGAAACTGCGGAGCTTCCGGCTATGCAGCCGGTCCTCGCCAATCTCGCGGAGCATCGCCATCGTCAGCAACCCGATCTGCAAATGCTGCTCGACCCGCTGACGATAAAAATTCTCGGCCATCCCCGGCAACTTCAACATCCCGTGCAACGGCTTATCGGATACGCACAGGAGCGTTCCATAGGGCACACGAAACCGGAAGCCGTTGGCCGCAATCGTCCCCGATTCCATATCAAGCGCAATGGCACGGCTTTGACTGAGCCGTGCATTCTTGCGGATACTCGGACGAAGCTCCCAGTTGCGGTCGTCAACCGAAGCCACAGTCCCCGTCCGCATGATCTTCTTGAGATCATACCCCTTAAGCCCCGTGACCTCCGCCACAGACTTTTCAAGCGCCAACTGGATTTCAGAAAGCGCCGGAATAGGAATCGCAGGGTTGAGATCACGGTAAAGCACGTTATCCTCGCGCAAATATCCGTGCGCCAGACAGTAGTCACCAAGGTTTTGCGAATTCCTCAACCCCGCACAATGACCAAGCATAATCCATGCATGCGGACGCAAAACGGCAATGTGGTCGGTAATGGTTTTGGCATTCGATGGTCCGACACCAATATTAACCATCGTGATCCCCGACCCATCAGGGCGCTTCAAGTGATAGGCAGGCATCTGCGGCAACCTCCGCCCGCGCTCCCCATCCTCATCTTTCGGCAAGCCTTTGATATTCTTGTTGTAGGTCACGATATTACCCGGCTCTACAAACGCCTCATATTCGGCACGCCCTTCACGCACGGCGGCATCATCGCTCGGCGACATCGTCTGGTGCGCAATCTTGATAAATTCGTCGATATAAAATTGATAGTTGGTAAAGATCACATAGTTCTGGAAGTGCGCGGCATTGGTTCCTGTATAGTGCCGCAGACGCAGAAGCGACATATCCACTCGCGGCGCGGTAAACAAAGCCAGTGGGGCGTCCTCGCCATCCGCAGGATAGTACGTCCCATTGGCAATCTCGTCATCCATGATCGAAAGATCAGGCAAGTCAAAAAGATTGGGTAAAACTTCCATATGCTGTGGAGTCAAATCCCCTTCCAGATGGAAATCCTCGCCCAACACAAAATGGATCGGCATCGGCACTTCACTCACCCCGACTTCGACCGGCACATTGTGATTTTTAAGGAGAAGACGAATTTGCTCTTTGTAGTAATGATCGAAAATATCCGGCCGTGTCAGCGTCGTGGAGTAAACCCCGGGCTTTGGTACAAACCCGTATGACAGACGACTATCAATCCGCTTGGCGTTATCGACCTTGACCCGCAGATAAGGGTAATGCGCCGAAACACGCTCCTGCCGGAAATCGGTTGACTTGGAAAACTCGTCAAATGCTTCCAGCAAGCTGGCCCGCGAATGATTGTAAAGCTCTTCGATGCAGGCAAATGCCTCATCAGCATCGGTGAATTTATATACTTTGTTGAATGACTTCAGAAAAGACATGGCAGATTCCTTTGCACCCGATCATAAAGGAAAAACGCCCGCCCGTCTACGCGTCCTGAATTCAGACAGGCAGGCCGACCAAAGTCCGTGCAAACTCGTCCGGATGGAACGGCTGAAGGTCTTCGATATCCTCACCAACACCAACCGCATAAATCGGCAAACCAAACCTGTCGGCCAGAGAAACGACTACCCCGCCTTTGGCCGATCCGTCAAGTTTGGTCACAACCAAACCAGAGAGTGGCACGATTTGCGAGAAAGTCTCGACCTGCGAAACCGCATTCTGCCCCGTCGTCGCATCCAGAATTAGGATAACTTCGTGCGGCAGAGTTTCATCTTTTTTCTTCAGGACACGGGAAATCTTTTCCAACTCGGCCATCAAATTGGCCTTGTTATGAAGACGCCCCGCCGTGTCGATCATCAGAACATCCATCCCATCGGCCACCGCTTTTTCATACGCGGTAAAAGCGAGTGCCGCAGAATCGGCACCGATCTCCGAGGACACCAACGGACACTTCGTCCGGTCGGCCCATATCTGCAGTTGCTCGATGGCCGCCGCGCGAAACGTATCGCCCGCCGCCATCATGACTTTTTTATGAAGCTTGTAATGAAATTGATAGGCAAGCTTGCCAATTGTTGTGGTTTTGCCGACACCATTGACTCCGCAAATCAGCATCGTGCGCGGACCAATGACGGTTTTCTCCAGATCAAGCTTCCGCTCGTTCTGACGAAGAATAGACGCAACCTCTTCAGCCAAAGCTTCCTGAACCTCGGCCGCACAATTTTCTTTGTCGAATTTGCGCTCACGCACCACTTCAACCAAACGCGCCGCAGTTGCAGGACCGAGATCAGCCGCGATCAACAAATCCTCAAGGCCCGAAAGGGTGGCTTCGTCCGGTCTGCGTTTGGAAAACAAATCGCCGAGCCCCCCGCCGATTTTATGCGTGGATTTGGAAAGCCCCCCAGTCAGACGAGAAAGCCACCCACCGCCCATATCTTCGGAAGATTTTTTCGGAGCTTCGGCTTTCGAATAGGGAATTTCTTCCAGCTCGTCGATCACTTCGTTTTCAGTTTCATTAAGCTCGTGTTTTTCAAACTCGGGATCAATCGCAGCATCATACTCGACAGGAGGTTCGATGGCCGGATCATCAGGATTGTGTACAATCCGGTCTTCGGCCTCTTCGCGCTCCTGCCGTGCATTTTGTGTGGTCTTTTTGCGCCAGAATAACATGATAGGCCTCTTGAAAAATCTAGTCTTGGATTACATCTCTGGTTTAGCACAAAGCCGCGAAAATACCAAGGTTTGTTAGGAAAATTTATGCGGCGATTTTACCGACCAGCCTACCATCCCGAACATCGTGTGTAGCAACGTCCACAAGGCTTCCGACAGGATAATCGCGATCAAGTGAAATTTCGGCAAAATGCTCGGACCGACCAATCCCCCCCTGTTCAACGACAACACGGTAAAAACCGTCTTTTCGCGCTGCCAAAAACCTTGCCATTTGCGACTCGGCCAGTTCGCGCAACCGCGCCGCGCGTTCTTTGCGTACAGCAAGCTCTACCTGTGGCATTTTAGCCGCCGGAGTCTGCGGCCGCGGTGAATAAGGAAAGACATGCAGGAATGTCAAATCACACTCTTCAACCAGCTTCATGGTATTCAGAAACATCTCTTCCGTTTCGGTCGGAAATCCGGCGATGATATCCGCACCAAACACCATATCGGAACGAAGCGCACGCGCGCGATTGCACACATCAATTACGTCTTGACGCAAGTGACGCCGCTTCATGCGTTTTAAAATCATGTCATCACCGGCCTGCACACTCAAATGCAAATGCGGCATCAAACGCGGCTCATTCGCAATCAGGCTCCACAAATCTTCGTCGATCTCGACCGGATCAAGCGAAGACAGGCGAAGACGCGGCAACTCCGGCACTTCACGGAACAGAACGCTCATCATATACCCAAGCGTCGGCTCCCCCGCCAAATCCTTGCCATACGATGTGACATCAACACCGGAAAGAACAACTTCATTATACCCCTGCGCCACCAGCGCCTTGATCTGCGCAACGATGTCGTCTACGGGAACCGAGCGCGAATTCCCACGCCCATAGGGAATAATACAAAACGTGCAACGGTGATCGCATCCATTCTGCACCTGCACGAACGCGCGGGCATGCCCTTCAAACCCTTCGAGCAAATGGCTGGCCGTTTCCCGCACCGACATGATATCGTTGACGACAACTTTCTCGCTCAAACGACCTGTCCATGTTTCAGCTTTCAATTTCGCATCATTGCCGATCACCTGATCGACTTCAGGCATTTCCGCATAGGATTCCGGCTTTATCTGCGCCGAGCAACCCGTAACAATGATTTTGGCATCAGGATTGTCGCGCCGCGCCCGACGAATGGCCTGACGCGCTTGCCGTTCGGCCTCGGCCGTGACCGCGCAAGTATTGAAGATAATCGCATCCTCCATCCCTGCCTCGCGGGCGTGCGACTTCATCACCTCGCTCTCATAGACATTGAGGCGGCATCCGAAAGTCTGGACTTGTGGCGTTTTGGCTGTCATTCCCCCCTCTTGCCAGAAAAACTTGCAAAATTCAATGTGATTATGATAAATGAGGGAAAATTTGCAAGCTATTAGGAAAAATTTATGACCCAAGACATGACATCCACAGCGATAGAGGCAGAAATAGAACCCCAAATCCCCGCTATATCCTTCCCGCGCAAAGACATCATGAATATTTTCCAGTTAGGAAGTCAGGACGAAGACAATACGTACTTTTTGGCATGCGGAATGAAAGATATCGACCGCGACACCCTCTATATAATCCATAGCACACTAAGAGACATGCATTCACCCGAAGCCGTCCACTTTGAAAAAAAATCAGCACTCAAAAACATGGACATGTACCTCGCAGCAGAAGAGGGAGGATGCCTATTTATGTGGGTCGACTATAATCTGAAGAATGAGACCGAACCCGATTTGCTGTGCCGCTCGGCCCTCTTGGTCGTAGATATCCCGACCGCAATTGATAAAAACGCCAAAATCGACAGAGTTACTATTCATCAGCTGATAACAGGGTTCAACTTCGCAAAAGACGGAACTCTGATATTCAGACCGAATGAAGTATTCAGCTTGTGCCTGCCAGACGATTGTGAAGAAAACATCTACGCCGAGGCCCGTAGGCACAGAAATGTTACCTCTTCTTTTTGTTATGCTGAATCTGCACTACGCAGCATTCTGGCCGGACTTCCTCTGGACATGGAATGGAATCAGGAGTGGCTCTTTGATTCCAACGGCCCGATAGCGCACGACCAGTTTCAATATCTCCTGCAACGCACACCGGAAGAATTCACGATGGATATATACAACCTTCAGCAAGAGGCTCTGGAAGAGGAAGCCCCGCAAAATCAAGTTACAACCATTCCTCCCCCTGGCCCCACACTTCAATAACCATACCAACAAAACAGGGGAATATTTCATGTCCATACTGCGTAGCCTATTGGCTGGATTTTCAAGCTCATCAAAGGAAACCTACGGAATATCCTATGCGATTCTCAGCAAGGGGTTCCAGATTTTCAACCCCGACCTCTATGCCATCATGCCAAACCCCGCACGGGACAATATTCATCTCAACACTTTGATCGTCGCCTACGACCACAACGGGAGCATCGTATCAAAGCACCTACGGGATCAAGCAAACACAACCGTCACCACACTTAACCAATGCGCACGCGATGACGGAGCTTTTTGCTCTTACATCGAGTACAACCACAGGAAAAAGTCAGAAAGAGACGCAGAAACTGCCGAACAAGCTTCATTCCTGCTGGGCGTAATAGACACAGATGATGACGGCAAACTCGTCATAGAAAATCACGTCGCCATTTCAGGATACATCAGCAACGACCCCCGAAACAAAGAAGCCTACTTCATCTGCGAGGAAATCCGCTGCCTTGGCGAACTGAATGGAAAACCGACCCTCTTCGCCCCCGAAACAAACTATGACATAACTGGCATGTTTACCTACGCCAATCAGGCCTTTTTACAATTTGTTGCAGGGCTTTTTATTGATAAAAATGAAAATCAGAAATGGGCGCAGATAGACGACCCAAAAACTTTGGAACAAGCCGCTGACATTTGCCGGAGCATGCGCGCACGAACGGTGCAATCTCTGGAGCAAGATATCGACAACATTATTCGCCAAACAACGTCCTCTCTTGCCAAAAAAGCGCTCGATCGACATCCATCATAAAAATTGGAATATTTTTCAACCCCTCTTGAAACTTTCTAAAAACTTGCAATAATCCGAATTACAAAACGATAAAATCAACAGGGAGCATCCATGCATAAATATTTCCAGAGACAGGTCCATCCTGTCCCGCGCCTTTCTATTCTCCGCGAAGATCTTTGTAAAATTCTTGGCCCGCGCGAAAACAAGAACAGTCGGTATTTTTCGCGTGAAACGCTTGGAGATGAACATCTTCTTTTAATAAGAGACTCTCTGTCCCAAGCCCCCTCCTTCACAAAAAGGCACATGGACGACCTGACCTCTCTCGACACACTGGATATCCACCACGTCATGGCTATGGACGGGAGTTTTCTGTTTTGGGTGGACTATAGCTTCAGGGAAGAACAAAACCCCGGACACACGGGCTGCTCCATCTATATCGCCGGAAGAATACCCACAGAGGCGGCAAACACAAACTTCACCGAGCCTCACTTCATAATGACCGGATACAGCCGCATTACAAATGGCATGGATGTATTTCTACCACACGAAATGTTGTGCAGACTGGAGTTTCCAGACGATCCATCCCGCACTTTTCTCGGAGCCGCCTACGACCCGGAGGCTGTGATGGCCGGAACATGTTACGCAGAGCAAGCCTTCCAGGATATCTCCGCCGGATCGCCTCTCGATATTAAACGCAATCAAAGTTGGATCGAAGAGCCTAACCGCGCCAAAGCTACGGATAGATACCAAAAACTGCTGAATTGCACATTCGAAGAACGTCAAATGGAATTGGCGCAAAGAAAGCCGCTGACACCCACAGCTGGACCTACAGCGGCCCTACCATACGCACGGCATCTGAACTGAGCAAAAACTCACCCTTAAACACATACGCCACCGGACCGGTCATGGTGATATGGTTATCCGCCTCACGCCATTCAATGGTCAGCGGCCCGCCATCCATATGCACCGTGACCGTCCGGTCGGTATATCCTTTCTGAATAGCGGCAACACCCGTGGCGCAAGCCCCCGACCCACACGCAAACGTGACGCCGCACCCACGTTCCCAAACACGCATCCTTACATTCGACCTATCATTAACCGTAACAAATTCGACATTAGTCCGGTCGGGAAACATCGGATGAGACTCAACCATCGGCCCAACCCCCGCCACCGGATAATGTTCGGCATCGTCTACAAAAAATACACAATGCGGATTGCCGACATCAACCAGCAGAAAATTATCCTCTCCCGCATGCGGAGACGCGGACGAAATCTGCGGCAAGATCGGTTCCCCCATATCAACCGCAACCATCCCCTCTCCCGCACAGGCACAGGATACAATCCGCGATCCGATTTCGATTGAAATTTTGTCAGCCTGTTTTTCATTAAGGATAATATCAGCCACACACCGCGCCGCATTCCCGCACATCCCCGCCCGCGACCCGTCGGAATTATAAATCCCCATGCGAACGTCTGCCTTCGGCGTATTTTCAAGAACAATCACCTGATCGCACCCAATGCCGAGTCTGCGGTCGGCCAGTTTCGCGGAAATATCATTTAAATCGCTGAAACCCTGCGTTCTGGCGTCCAGAATGACAAAATCATTCCCCAGCCCGTGCATCTTGATAAAATTAACCTTTTCCATGAAAACCATATTATTTCCTTGACCAATTCGGCGCAATAGGCCATAAAACCCTCAAATTTACCCGCGCATTTCCAAAAGATTTGTGCCCGAGGGTACACCGCAATCGGCGAATAGGGTCGCTCATTGCGGCAAAAGTGCTATTGAGGTTTTTAAGATGTTTCAGTCCCTTTCGGACAAACTGGGTAGTGTATTCGACAAACTCCGCGGCAAGGGTAGCTTGACCGAGGAAGATGTGAATCTGGCCCTGCGCGAAATCCGCGTGGCATTGCTTGAGGCCGACGTCGCCCTACCCGTCGTGAAAAATTTTGTCGAACGCGTCCGCGAAGCCGCTGTCGGGCAGGACGTCATCAAATCTATCTCCCCTGCCCAACAAGTCGTCAAAATCGTCCATGACGAAATGGTGGCTTTGCTCGGCGCGGAAAACACCGACCTAAAAACCGACGGTACCCCGCCCGTTATTTATCTGATGGTGGGCTTGCAAGGATCGGGTAAAACCACATCCACCGCCAAGATTGCAAAATTCCTGTCGGATAAGAAACGCAAAAAAGTCCTGATGGCCTCGCTCGATACCTATCGTCCGGCGGCACAAGACCAACTGGCTTATCTCGGCACGCAAACGAATATCAAGACTCTGCCCATCGTTGCCGGAGAAAAACCCCTCCAGATTACCGAGCGCGCGATGAAGGCCGCCAAGCTTGAAGGCTACGACATCCTGATGCTCGACACGGCGGGCCGCCTCTCGATCGACGAAGAATTGATGAATGAAGTCGTGGCAATCCGCGATATGTCGAACCCGACGGAAACGCTACTGGTTGTCGACGCGATGACAGGGCAAGACGCCGTCAACACCGCCAAAGCCTTCGACGAAAAAGTAGGTATTACAGGCCTGATGCTCACCCGTGTCGATGGCGATGCCCGCGGTGGCGCGGCCATGTCGATGCGCGCCGTCACCGGCAAGCCGATCAAACTGATGGGCGTCGGCGAAAAATGGGACGCACTGGAACCTTTCCACGCCGACCGGATCGCCGGACGTATCCTCGGCATGGGTGACGTTGTTTCTCTGGTTGAACGCGCAGTTGAGACGATCAACCAAGAAGAAGCCGAAGACATGGCGCGCAAGTTTCAGGAAGGTAAATTCGACCTGAACGATATGCTGAACCAATTCCGCCAGATGAAGAAAATGGGCGGCATTGGCTCTCTGATGAAAATGCTTCCGGGCCTTGGCCGTTTTGCCGACCAGATCGACAACGCCAATCTGGATGACAGCATCATGAAACATCAGGAAGCCATCATCCTCTCGATGACCAAAAAAGAACGCGCCCAGCCAAGTATTTTGAACGCCTCGCGTCGTAAACGCATCGCTGCCGGCTCAGGCCTCACGGTTCAGGACGTCAACCGAGTCATCAAACAATATGAACAAATGGAACAGATGATGCGCCGGATGAAGAAAATGGGCGTATCGGGCATGCTGGGCGCAATGAAAGGCTTTATGGGCAAGGACGATCAGGAAAAACTGACTGCCTTGCAACAAGAATCCGGAACGGCCCCCGGCTTCTCGCTCTCCGGTCCGATGGCCGGATTGCAACAACGGAATATGCTGGGTGGCATGCCCGGCATGGGCGGAATGGCGGGTGGAATGCCGGCCTTCAGCCGCGGCGGAACCAAAAAGAACCGCACCAAAAAGAAAAGATAGAAAGTTTTTAAATCAGTTGAATTGTTAAAAGGAGAAAAAACATGGCATTGAAACTGAGACTAGCCCGTCACGGGCGCAAAAAAGCACCTGTTTACGCAATCGTTGTGGCCGACAGCCGCGCACCGCGTGACGGTAACTACATCGAGAAAGTCGGAACCTACGACCCTCGTCAACCAAAAGACAGCGCAGCTCGCGTTGTTCTGAACAACGAGCGTATCGCTCACTGGCTTTCCGTCGGCGCTCAAGCGTCAGACCGCGTAGCTTATATGCTCGGCAAAGCTGGACTGGCCCCAATGCCGACCCAGAAAAACAGCCCGCAGAAATCCCAGCCGAAAGCAAAAGCACAAGAACGCGCCAAAGAACGCGCCGAAAAAGCTGCTGCCGCCGCTGAGGCTGCTGCCGCCCCTGAACCGGCTCCTGTTGAAGAGTCTGCTGCTGAAGCCCCTGCTGAAGAAGCAAAGGCTGAATAATCTACCAATTCCAACCCCTCCTCGACGGGAGGGGTTGTTTCATTGAATGACGAACATTATGTCCGAGAAAAAAATCACCATCGCGAAAATTTTGACAGCCCACGGCGTTCGTGGCTTCGTCAAGCTGCGCGTCTTTCTCGAAGACCCCTACGACATTTCCGAATACGACCCCATCCGCGACGACAAAGGCCGCTCCTATAAAATCAAATTGAAAAACCCCATCAAAGGCGACTGGGTGGCCGAGATCGAAGGTATCACCGATAGGAACGATGCCGAAAAATTGCGCGGGCTAGAGTTTTACATCACCCGCGACCAATTGCCCGAAACCGAAGAAGGCGAAATATACATCGAAGATCTGATCGGCTGTGACGCCCTCGACAAAGACGGAACCAAACTGGGCATCGTTGTCGACTTCCAGAATTTCGGCGCGAGCGACCTGATCGAAATCAAACCCGCCTCAGGCGGCAAAACATACTACTTGCCGATGATCGAACCTTATGTCGGGGAAATCGACATCGAAAAGAGGACGATCATCATCGAGCCCGCCGAAGAGTTTATGGCGTAACCGAATTACTCCAGCCTGTAACCATCTCGCCCGACAACCATCGTCACAGGCTGAATCTCGCCGCCCTTGCCACCGGATATCTTTGGTCCGCGAGCGTCCGAAGACTTGTCCTTGGCAATTTCCGTCTTGCCGGAAGACGTTTTATAGGCCTCCATAAAAGCCAGAACTTTATTCATCCGCACCTGTCCCGGAATAAACATCACAATCTCGCCATTCGGATCATACACGTAAGAGGTCGGGTAAAAATCAACCGGTCCAACTTGACGGAATGGGCTGTCCATATTACGGCGTGCACCACCTGCAACGACATGCTTGAAATCAAGATTGTGACGTGACGCAGAGTCACGCACCACATTTTCATCCGGCCCATAATCAAGCCCGACACCGATAACCACAAAATCTTTGCGTTTATTCAACTCGTTGAGTGTCGGCACCTCGACCCAGCAGAGCGGACACCACGGCGCCCAGAAATTCACCAGCACCCATTTCCCCTTAAAGTCGGACAGCTTGATGTCTTTCCCATTGATATCGGTAAACTGAAAATTGATGGCTTTAGTCCCCGCAGCCTCAGCCGGTTCCGGCATCATCGCTGTCGACAATGCGGCCGCACCGGTCATAGTTGCCAAAGCCGTAGCAAAAAGCCGCCCCCCTGCGTTTTTTCTGAACGTATCAAATAAAAACATTTCTCCCCCTGTCATACAATGGTGGGAACACACTGGATAATAAATTTCCCAAGATCAACAAAAACCCGCCATAAAATGACAAATTTCTGTTAAGAACTATTATTGCGTTGCGGCAAGTCTTTGCAAAATATCGAAAAACATAAGTTGCAACAAAAACCCTCTCCCCTGTATGGTGGCGGCATGAAATTCCAGATTTTGACCCTATTCCCCGAATTGTTCCCCGGCCCGCTGGGCCACTCCATCACAGGCCGCGCACTTGACAAAAAACTCTGGTCCTTCGAGGCAAAAAACATCCGCGACGTCGCGTCTGACAATCACAAAACCGTCGATGATGTCCCCTTTGGCGGCGGCGCAGGCATGGTGATGAAGCCGGATATCGTCGAAAAGGCCCTGCTCTCCTTCCCCAGCGCAGGCCGCAAAATATATATGTCCCCGCGCGGAACCCCTCTCACCCAAAACCTTGTGAAAGAACTGGCGACCGAGGAAACGCTTACCATCCTCTGCGGTCGCTATGAAGGCGTCGATCAACGCGTGCTAGACGCTTATAATTTCGAAGAAATCAGCATCGGCGATTATGTGCTGACGGGCGGCGAAATGGCCGCACACATTCTGATGGACGCAACCATTCGTTTGTTGCCGAATGTGTTGGGCAACGACACCACACCGTATGAAGAGAGTTTTTCAAACGGGCTGCTCGAATACCCGCATTACACCCGTCCGGCCCTGTGGACGGACGCGAATGGCGCAACCCACCCCGTCCCCGACATCCTCACCAGCGGCCACCACGCCAATATTGCCAAATGGCGGCATGAACAGTCGATGGAATTGACTAAGGCTCGACGGCCCGATCTTCTGGAGAAATAGGGCAATAAGGTGCCGCTTCTGCGCCCCGTGCCAAAAGGTCAAAGGAATCATCCCCTTCGAATGGAAACTGCTGATGGCATTTATTATCCGCAGCGGCAGCCATTTTAAGTTTTTCTGAAAGTGTCTTGGTGTCCGCTTCTGCCATTATTTTTCTCCCTTTTCTGGTCCAACCTACCAAAAATCCGGCCTTTTCCCACAAAAACCGTCTAAATTCCCTTGCCTTTCCCCAGAAAATCAGGCTATAAAGCCCCACCTTTAAAAAGACAAAGGAACCTGCCGGAGCATAAAAATGCTCTGATTACGAGGATCCGCAGATAAATTAGGAGCTAAAACTATGAATACATTGCAAAAATTTGAAGCCTCGCAAGTTGCCAAACTCACCGAAGGCAAAACCATCCCCGAATTCGCACCCGGCGACACTGTTAAAGTCAACGTCCGCATCGTTGAAGGTAACCGTGAACGTGTTCAGGCCTATGAAGGCGTGTGCATCGCTCGTGGTGGTCACGGCATCAACGCCAGCTTTACCGTTCGCAAAATTTCCTACGGTGAAGGCGTAGAACGTGTGTTCCCGCTGCTTTCCCCACGCATCGAAAGCATCGAAGTCATCCGCCGCGGTTCTGTCCGTCGTGCCAAGCTGTACTACCTCCGCAACCTGCGCGGTAAGAAAGCCCGTATCACCGAGAAAAAAGACTACAAGCCCCAAGGCTCTGACGAATAGTCTTCCTCTCCTCCAGAGAATACAAAACCGGCCCACAAAGGCCGGTTTTTTTACTTCATATTTTGAATCAGGTTTATGACCTAATTCATGACAACCAAACGACTTTTTAACTCCAGAACAGAGCCGTCAATCCGCTCGGCGGAAAGAACAACATCCCCCGCTTCGGCAAACAAATCGGCCAGACTGACCGGAATATGCCCGACGGGGTGACGCTTGCCTTGAAGCAAGACTTCAACCAGACCGTTTCCCTTGTCATACAGGACCATCTCGGACCGGACAAAGGTCGGGTCGTCAAACGAAATGGCCATCAGACCGGAATCGCGAATGGAAAAATGACTATGAACATCGAACAACATGATATTTCCCCTCTCCTCACGCAGCGCAACATTTTTGCACTGCACCCAGCCACAATAGCAAAGAGGGGTTAACCCCCTCTTAGGAATAGATAAAATTTGAAATGATTACTTAGGGCCGAGGCTTCCTTTAGGGACACTTTGGCATGGAATATCTTGAATTTTCTTTCCATTCGGAAACTCGACATCAGCCACTCTTCCATTCCCCTTATTGCCAATATCAAAACCGTTCTCGACAAACCCGGCCCTGATAGACGATCCAACAGGAACAATACTGTCCCCTACAAGATGATTAACCCCCAGCGCCCTGTCCAAAAATCCGCGATCAAAGTTAACACCTCCAACGAGTTGCTGACCTTGAGCATCCCTCACAACAGCACTGGCTCCATCAAATTCACACGTCAATCCACCCGCCATAATTCACCTCTCTAATTACAGTTAAGGAAATTATGCCGAGGAAAGGTTAATAATATGACAATGAAATAAAATTAAGGCTGGCCTGGGCAACGGTCGGCAAAAATCACGGGCTTCTCGACACGATCCACCGGATCGGCAGGGATAACAATAGTAACGCGATCCCCGTTATTGACATCAACATAGATACGCTCCAGAAGGCCAAACCTGAATCCGTCCATCGAATAGTTCATATACCCGACACCGGATTGAAACCCGTCTTCCCCGTGATACAATGCATCTCTCATATTATTGGCGGGGACACCACCAACAATCCTGTTGCTGCCACACTCGCGAAGAATAACTTCCCGACGCCCCTGCTCCATTGTTCTGGTTTCAGCAACGACGGTATCCAGAGTGATAACAACCATTGAAGGATGATTGTGTGAATGCGCCTCCTCCAGAGAATGAGCGCCCCAAACACCTACGCTAACTCCGGCGGCAAATAAGAAAGCAGACTTAAGCAAAACGACCCCTCTCTACGATGAGGAAGACAAAGTGACATATATTTTCATATTAAATCAAGAAAATAATCTACTCAGACTTACAACTTAAAGGTCTGCCGTCATCGCGCATCACGATATAGATCGCCGGAATCACAAGCAAAGTCAGGAGAGTCGAGGAAACCAAACCGAACAACAACGAAATCGCCAGTCCTTGAAAAATCGGATCAGCCAGAATGACAGCCGCCCCGATCATCGCCGCTAGAGCGGTGAGCAAAATCGGGCGCGCACGAATGGCCCCTGCCTCCATCAACACGTCACGCAGACTGGCATTGCCCTGCGCCCGCCGATGGCGAATAAAATCAACCAGAAGGATCGAATTCCTCACAATAATCCCCGCCAGCGCGATAAACCCGATCATCGACGTCGCGGTAAACGCCGCGTCAAACAACCAGTGTCCGATCAAAATCCCGATCAACGTCAACGGAACCGGAGTGAGAATAACAAGCGGCAAGGTAAAGCTTTTGAATTGTGCAACCACCAAAATATAAATACCAAGAAGCGCCGCCATAAACGCAATCCCCATATCGCGGAACGTGACATAGGTAATTTCCCACTCCCCATCCCACAAAATTGTAACACCGCTCTCATCCAACGGCTGGCCGTGAAATTTGACAGTAGGTTTCGGCAAATTGCCCCAATCGGCCTCCTCAATACCGTCATCTACGGCAAAAATTCCATAGATCGGAGCTTCATATGCCCCTGCCAACTCCGCCGTCACCATCTCGGCATCATGCCCGTCGCGACGAAACACGGGATAGGACCCTACATCTTCTTTGGCACTGACCACACTACCCAGATCAACAGTACCTTTCATGGATGGAATGGGGATAGACTCAAGAGTCTCGTTCCAATTCAGTCCCGACCGCGGCAACCGAACAGAAATATCGAGCGGATCACGGTCTTGCCCGCGATGCGAATACCCGACCACCGCTCCATTCATCAAAGTAGATACCGTGTCGTAAACATCCTTCTCCTGAACACCAAGAGATTCGAGCCGCTCGCGATCAATGGTCACATGCCAGTGCGGACGCTGCTCGCCGACCGAATTATCGGTATCCACGATAAACGGAACGGATTTGAAAATTTCTTCGACTTTATGCATGGCAGCCCGACGAGTCTCGGGGTCCGGACCGTAAATTTCGGCCAGCAACGTGGACAGAACTGGCGGCCCGGGAGGAACTTCGACCACCTTATAAGACGTCCCCGCCGTCATCGGCACGGATTTCAGTAATTCACGCACTTCAAGCGCGATGTCATGACTGGTGCGGTCACGCTCGTCTTTCGGGGTCAGATTGACTTGCAACTCGCCCATATCCGGCTGGGCGCGGTAAAAATAATGACGGACCAGACCGTTAAAATTGAACGGCGCCGCCGTCCCCGCATAAGATTGCAGATTGGTAATCTCTTCAACACCGGTAAGTTTTTGCGCGGCCATTACCATCGCCCGTTCTGTATCTTCGACGGTCGATCCTTCCGGCAGATCAAAAATGACCGAAAGCTCTGACTTATTATCGAACGGCAACAATTTGACCACAACCGATTTCGTCGCAAACAGCACCATAGAGAGCATGGTCGCTACACCGACCAAGATAAGGAACAGACGAGAGACACTCTTTGTCGCAATGACAGGTTTGGCAAAGAACCGGAACGCCATCCCGATTTTGTCCTGAGCCGGATCGGGATGATGCCCCTCTCCACTTCCGAATTTGTCGGAAAGTTTGCGCATGAGCCACGGCGCAACGGTGACAGCCACAATAAAGGAAATCAGCATCGCAATCGACGCATTCACCGGAATAGGCGCCATATAAGGTCCCATCAACCCGCCGACAAACAACATCGGCAGCAAAGCCGTGACAACGGTGAGAGTTGCCAGAATGGTTGGGTTCCCGACCTCGGCCACCGCGTCAATCGTCGCCTGAATGCGCGTGCGACCATCCTTCATCGCCCAGTGGCGCGAAATATTTTCGACCATCACCACAGCATCATCAACCAGAATCCCGATGGAGAAAATCAGAGCAAAAAGGCTCACACGGTTGATCGTATACCCCATCAACCACGACGCAAATAGAGTCAGCATAATCGTGGTCGGGATCACAACAAACGTCACCGCCCCCTCGATCCGTCCGATCGACCACCCAATCAGCAGCACAATACTGACCGTCGCCAACCCCAAATGAAACAAAAGCTCATTGGCTTTATCATTGGCCGTCTCGCCATAATTGCGGGTCACCACAACGTCGATATCCTCGGGGATCAGTTTGCCTTTGAGTGTCTCAACCCGTTCCAGAACCTCGTCGGCAATCACCACCGCATTAGCCCCTGCCCGCTTGGCAATCGCCAAAGTCACCGCAGGCTTGCTGCCGAATTTTCCATCCGTCCCCATTTCAAGCATCGCCACACGAGAAGATGCAGGCTTCGGCCCGACCACCAGATTTGCTACGTCGCGCACATAAACCGGACGCCCGTCCTTCGTGGTCAGCAACAACAAGCCGATATCGGGAACACCGCCAAGTGTCTTGCCAACCTTTACATTGTGGAATGTGGAGTCCTTGAACACGCCACCTGCATCAAACGAACGGTTGGCCTGCTGGACCTTGCCGACAAGCTGTTGAAGCGTAACACCATAGGCCGCAAGCTTGGCAGGGTCGGGTTCAATACGAATTTCATCAGCGTTCCCTCCTGAAACGAATGTCAGGCCGATATCATCGATCTTCACCACTTCGGAGCGGAGTTTTTCTGCCAATTCCTGCAACGACGCATCGGTCCACCGCCCCGCCACCGCCGTCTTGGGTGTCAAGGTCAGCGTAACAATCGCCACATCGTTGATCCCGCGTCCGACAATCAACGGCTCGGGAATCCCCACGGGGATTTTTTCGAAACTCGAACGAATCTTGTCACGAATACGCACAGCGGCATTATCAGGATTGGTCCCCACATTGAAACGCGCTGTCACTACCACGCGGTCGTCTTGTGTCTGGCTATAGACATGTTCTACATCGCTGACGCTTTTGACAATGGCCTCAAGAGGTTTGGTCACCAGCTCGACAGCGTCCGGAGCTTTCAGCCCATCCGCCATCACCGCAATGTCAATCATCGGCACGCTGATCTGCGGCTCTTCCTCGCGCGGAATGGCAATGAGCGCCATAAACCCGAGCACAATCGACGCCATCAGAAATAACGGCGTCAATGGCGAAGTAATCGAGGATTTTGTAAGGAAACCGGAAATTCCAATCGACATGCTGCTTCGTCCTATCGCCTACGGAGCCATCAGAACGTCGCCATCACGCACGCCCGAGAGAATTTCGATCTCGCCGGTTTGTCCGGCGGCATCTGTCTGTCCGCGCTGGACCGGAACTTCATAAACCCCGTCGGCAGATTTCAAATGAACGTAATCAATCCCCGACCGCGTCGTTACAAATTTTTCGGGAACAAGAATAGCCGAACGTTTTGTGGTCGGCACCCAAACACGTAATCTTTTGCCGACATAAAAAGTCCCTATCCCCGGTGCAGTCGCATCAACCGTCACCATCCCGTTTTCAATCCCCGGATAGATCAAAGAGATTTCAGCATCCGTCACGCTCTCCGCCCCCATTTCACTGCCGTCAACGCGAACCTTACCCCCGATTTTCAACAAGGAGGCATGACGTTCCGGCACGCGAAGACGTAATAAATAGGATTCCACAGCGACCATGGCGACAGCCTGACCGGGCATCACCACCGTTCCGACCGTCACCGGAACCTGCAACACACGACCGATCGAAGGCGCACGAACAATCCCATCTGCCATCTGCTGTTCTATGACACCGCGCTGAGCCTCCAATGCTTTTAAACCATTTGCCGCAGAAGTTGCCGTCGCCTGCACGCGGTCCATTTCCGATTTGGAAATCGAACTGGACGAAATCAGTTCTTTGGCGCGCTTCAAATCGGCATAAGCTCTGGACGACTGGGCCTTTTGAGCCAAAATTTGCGCTTCCAGAGATTTGAGCTGCAACGCGAGTTTTTCATCACCGATCAATGCAATCTCCTGCCCCGCTTCAACCGCATCGCCCTCTTTGACCGACAGGGTTGCAATCGTGCCTTCAATCCGCGCCGGAGCCGCAACAGTATCAACCGTCTCGACCGTCGCGTAAACGGCCTTGGGGTCGTCGACCTCTCGGAACTTAACGGTCAAGTCCTCGGCCCACACCAAAGATGGCGCGGCCACTAACGCTAAAACGGAAAAAAGAACGACTTTCATTTTGATCCTTCCAGATTTTTGGAATCAGTAGAACGAGGCGAGACAACACAGAAATTCTTATGCAATGCCCCGATAATATCTTCTAAGGCGGAATTCGCCAGCGAATAGTAAATGGTCTGACCGTCGCGACGCGTGGACACAAGGTCGCTCAGACGCAAAACCTGCAAATGCTGGGATACCGTCGACGGACGAATGCCCAAAGCATCGGCCAATCCACCGACCGCCATCTCTCCTTCGAGCAAACGGCAGACAATCATCAGACGCGTCGGATTCGACAGAACCTTCAAAAGTTCCGTCGCATGATCAGCAATTGTCTTGATTTCAACCGTATCCATACCTTCGTATTCTCGTATATACGAATTTATTATAATATCTCCGCAACCGGAAATCAACTGAAAATGATCTTGGACAAAAACAGGGAATGGCGTAATAAACAAATATTACCCATTGAAAGATATACACAAAAAATGACCGCCCACATGCCGAAAACCATCTTTGAAAAGATCTGGGACGCTCACATTGTCCATAAGTCAGATGACGGCACTTGCCTGATCTATATCGACCGTCATCTGGTCCACGAAGTCACCTCCCCTCAGGCCTTCGAAGGTCTACGCATGGCAGGCCGCAAAGTCCGGAGAACAGAAAATACATTGGCGGTTGCCGACCACAACGTCCCGACCACCGACCGCAAACTCGGAATCAAAGACCCCGAAAGCAAGCTTCAGATCGAAACACTCGAACAAAACGTCAGAGAATTCGGAGTGACCTACTTCGGTATGTCGGACAAACGTCAGGGCATCGTGCACATTATCGGCCCCGAACAGGGATTCACCCAACCCGGCATGACGATTGTCTGCGGCGACAGCCACACCTCGACCCACGGCGCGTTTGGCGCATTGGCATTTGGCATTGGAACGTCCGAAGTCGAACATGTTCTTGCCACGCAAACACTCATTCAAAAACCCGCCAAAACCATGCGCATCACGGTCGATGGCGAATTGCCAGACTTCGTCACAGCGAAAGACATCGCCCTCCACATTATCGGACTAATCGGCACCGCAGGCGGCACAGGATATGTCCTCGAATATGCAGGCCCCGCCATCCGCTCTTTGTCGATGGAAGGCCGCATGACGATTTGCAATATGTCGATTGAAGCCGGCGCACGCGCGGGTCTGATCGCACCGGATGAAACCACTTTTGAATACCTCAAAGGCCGCCCGATGGCCCCGCAAGGGGGTGATTGGGACAAAGCCGTCGCGTGGTGGCGTACACTCCCGACCGATGAAGGTGCAACCTTCGACAAGGAAATCCACATCGACGCACAGGACATTGCGCCAACCGTCACATGGGGAACGTC
>Ga0116142_10001623_pt1 | contig 26679 bp, 21 predicted proteins | sample AD_UKC033_MetaG_FD_89785 | JGI IMG/M metagenome (GOLD analysis project Ga0116142, IMG submission 89785) | Active sludge microbial communities of municipal wastewater-treating anaerobic digesters from USA - AD_UKC033_MetaG | ecosystem: Engineered > Bioreactor > Anaerobic > Digestate | place: USA... | reverse complement strand
TGGAAGGTCTGCGGCTTTTTGGTGAGCTGCTGCTTGAGCCATTGGATGGCGGAGGCCTCATCGGTGACGAAGAGCTCGAGCTGCAGGACCTCCTTCACCTTCATGCGCTTCTTGTCGTATTCCGCCACCTGCTCGGGCAGGAAGTACATCCCGTCCCGCTCCGGGAAGCGCTGGGCGAGCCCTGAGTAGAACTCCGCTGCGGAGAGCGGCACCGTCACGCCCCGCTGGACATGGAAAGCCACCATGCGGTCGAAGAGCAGGTAGTTCTGCCGCTCGGCGATGACCTCCGCCTTGCCGTCTTTGGCGACGAACACCGGCAGTTGCTTCAGATGGGTGCGGACGAAGTCCCAAACGCCCTCCTCGGTGCCGGCTTCGCGCTTGAAGCGCTCTTCCAAGCCACCGTTGGGCTTGTAGCACGAGATGATCAGGTCCTGTTTGACCGCGTTGGCGCTCGTGACCTGCTTGAACGAACCCTGCTTCTTGTCCAGCGTGCGCACATCGGCGATCACAAATCCGGCAGTCTGCAACGCCTCCTGAATACTATTCCAGACGCTGTTTTTGGAGTTGTGGAACTCTACTGTCATCCAGCGGCCCGGCTTGAGCACACGGTAGTACTCCTTGAAGCACTCCGTCATCAATCGCTGGTACTCAGGCAAACCCTTGCCCTGCACCTTGTTTTCGATAGCTTCGGGCTTGTTGTTGGTGAAGACCTTGAGCCAGGCTTCCCAGAGGAAGTTCAGCTCCGAATACATCAGGTTCCCGCCAAAGGGCGGGTCGGTGAAGATGTAGTCGATACAATAGGCGGGCTCGTCTATGAGAGTTGAAGATCTTGTAGCCATCATGGTGTAAGGACCCAAACCACGGGTTTCATACTTCTCAATCTTCCTCTTGAGGAACGCCAACGCATTTATTTCTCGAATCATTGAGCTTACATACAGGGTCCCGGACAACTTGCTCGGCAAACCAAAAGGCCGCTCTCTATTCAGTGCTGATGAACCTTCTGTACAAGCGGTCGCGACCCATAGTGCACGAATCAGTTTATTATGCGACCTATGTGCGAAGGCATTCAGCACCCACAAATTCCGCTTCGTGTAGAAGTGATGCACGTGGGTGATGCCGGCGTGAATACCTGCTCTCCAGGTTTCACCCCATTGTTCTCCCTTAAACATCATCGGATCGCACGGAAACCAGTAGGGAATGTCCAGCGCTTCGATCTTCTCGATCAGCGCCAGATCGAAGGCGTCGGGCGTCTTTTCATACCGCTTGCTACCGACGCTGTAGTTGATCAGCACCGGCACCTGCTTGGCCTGGCGGATGGTCTGGCCGATGGCCTTGTCGTATTTCGTCACCCAGGCACGGTCCATGTTGCGCTTGGTGAGGCTGGCGCCGCAATGCGGGCAGGGAAATTCGCTGTGCACCTTGCCTGCTTCTTTGTCCACCGCTGCTTCCCAGAAGACCACCTCCTGCGTGCACTCCGGGCAGACGAAGACATCGGACCAGACGGTGTAGTTGATAGTACCGAGGACTGAGGACTGAGGACTGAGTAAAGCGCGGATCTCGTCGGCGGTTTTACAGGCTCTCAGCCTCTCGGCCCACTCATCGCCCAGTCCTCGCTGCTCAGTCCTGGAGGACGCTGTATGCAGCGTCCGATACATCCAGCCGCATTCCTCTTCGACCTCTTTCAGAATGCGTTTCGCTTCGCGCTCGAAGGCCTTAACATCCACCGGTGTGTTGTAGTTATAGGCGATGAAGGTGGCGGCCGGCGACAGGTCGTTGAGGACGGCTCGCCGGGCGCCCAGTTTGGAAAACGGCTTCCAGACCGTCTTGCCGTTCTCGTCTGTTTCCTGCTGGTAGATGAAGCCTTGCTCATCCACCTTATAGCCCAAAGACTCCACTGTCTTGCGGTCGCCGCAGAGCTGCGCCGCCACGCCGGTCATCCCCGTCCCGCAGAAGCCGTCGAAGACCACATCCCCCGGCTCGGTGTAGTGCAGGATGTAGCGCATGATCGCCTTGTGCGGCACCTTGGTGTGGTAGGAGTGGGCGTTGTAGATGGGATCGTTTTTTCCCTCGCTCACATCCGCTGCGAAAGGTTCTCTTCGATAATTGTCTGTTTTGGGGTCATAGGGCTTGCCGTAGTGCTTGATGAAGTCCGCGATGAAGGGGTTCGGGCATGCCGTGTAATAGGGTGGATCGGACAGGCTCAGGATGTCCTCGATCGACCCATGCGGGAAGCCGACCTCGTCCTTCCAGCGCTGGAGCAGATCCTTGTTTGAGTCCGCATGGCGCATGCGCTCGGCGAGCTCACGCAGATGCGCGTCATCCCCCATCGGCCATTTCTCGACCGACCCCATCCGTTCCACGGCGTCTTCCACCGTGGTGAAGGGCACACCGCCAAGTTTGGCGTGGAGTTCCTCCAGCCCTTCGCGCAAGAGGCGGAGGAAGTGCTCCCGCCGCGCTTCGTCGGAGGCGAATGTCTGGCCAAGACATTCGCCCGGTTCCTGGTTCCTGGTTTTGAGATCCTGGTTTTCAAAAAGGTTGTTTTGGTGGTTCATGTGAACTTTACTCCTTTTACTCCTTTTGACTGAATGAGGCGGAATGGAGCCGTCTTATTGCCATCATGCAATGCTCCCCAATACGCGCTGCTCATTAAAATGCGCATTAGACGGCTTTCAATGCAACATTCAATGAGCAGCATTATTGCTTTGCCCATTCATAACGCGCCCAGCGTCCTCGCCCCGGTTCCTGTATTTGCGGGTTCTCTTGCCGTAACTCTCGCATCAACCTGACCACTTGATTCCTGTCCAAATGAGTAATCTGGCGAATCTCCGCGTTACTCAATCCAGACTCTCCCCGGTCAGCGCGCTGCTTAAGAATGCTCAACACTCGAGTCTTCGCGGCTTCCCAGTCAATGCGGCGGTCTCGCTCGGGATGACCGGGCGCCGAGAGGCGCCGGTGCAGGTCGGCACGCAGACGCCAGTAGGTGCCCCGGCCCGTGCCGCCACGCTCCAGATAGCCCAGATCGAGTTCCATGCGGCTCAGGGTTTCCTTGGCGTCCCTTTCCGTCTGCTGGGTAATACGGGCTGCCGTGATGGTGTCGATTTCGGGATGCCTCAAGAGATACTGCAGGGTCAGCAGCTCCTCGACTGACAGGATACGACCCTTGTCGGCCTCTTGTGCCACGAAAAGCCGAAAGGGAACAGACAAATCGCTGGCGCGGAAGATAACCCGGACCGCTTCGCCTTCATCGAGGATCTCGGGAGGCTCCTTGCCCTCGATGAGCAAAGCCTGGTACATCCGGCGTACCCCCAGGTTGCTGCGGTTGACAAGTCGCAGGCGTGTCAGGGCATCCACCAGGGCCGGATTTCGGGGAACCGGTTCATGGCGCAGGATGTTCTGCGGCGTGATGCCACCCGGTAGCCCGCCGGGATTGCTGATTTCAAGACGGTCGCGAAATTGCTTGACCAGGATGGGGCCGTAAATCCGGTAATCGGCATGAACGAAGGCATTGAGCAGTGCCTCACGCAAGGCGATTTCAGGATAGGTCCGGATTTCGAAATGGAACAAGCCCTGGGGAACGGTGGTGATTGGGTTGTCAGCCATGATCCGGTCGAGGATGCGATCCAAAGCAATGGGAAGTGCATCGTATCCATCTGCGCGATCGGAATAGTCCGTATCAGATACCATGCGCAGATGCGTCCAGACGTAGCCAGGGAAATGTTTCCGAATGGCACGCTCCGTTCCGCTCAGCAGCACCCCCGATCTCAGCAAGCGTCCGTCCCGGATGAGCCCGAGCGTAGCAAGCAGTTCCCGATCGGGTCGACGTAGGAGATCGTCGGGAGCATTCTCGCGACGAGCGGCCTCGCGGAGACGTTCCATCGCCGCTGCAGAAACCAGGGATTCAGGCATGTCGGAAACCGGGGTGGCGGTAAAATCGGTTTCGCCGGTCTCCACCATGATCCGACGGCGCAAGGTGCCCGTAAGTGGCTGACAATCCTTCCCAATTCGGATCTTGCCGCGTCCCTGCGTGTCCGTGTAGGGTGGCAGACCAGGATAAATCTGCATGACAATGAGTCGTCCAGTTCCTTCCGGGACCGGAAGCTCCTGGAATACAGGGGTCAATTTGGGATCTGTGGAGTCGTAAACCGCCTTTTTCAGCCGATTGATATCGATCTCTGGTGGCACGCCCAGGATGGCATTGGATCGTCCGACTGCCTTGTCGTTCACACCGAAAATGACGGTTCCCCCGCCACCATTGGCCATGCAGACCGCCATTTCCACGACCAGGGCTACAGCATCCTGAAGGCTGCGGGTGTTCCATTCCTTGAAATCGAGATCCTGCCCTTCAAGGGCATCCGCCGGCTGATGTTCTAGCTCATCAAGGAGAGAGCGGATCTCGTCGAGCTCTTTCATTACAGCCTCATTTTGTTTTCATTTGTGCACACTGGTAATTCTCACTCCAGTACAATTCGGACCTTGCCGGGCTCGTTGCCCTTGGTGCGTTCATCAAGGTATTCCTCAAAGCGTTTCTTCATCTCCGCGGGCGTTGCCGGTGAGCCGCCTTTGAGAAGGGCTGCGCGCAGATCCTCGGTCTTCACCGCAACCTTGACCAGCCCGGAGAGCACCTCCTGCAGGGCATGGATGAAATCCTGGCCCAGTTCATCGGGCAGCTTCCGTTCCTTGAGGAAGGCATCCACCAGCTTCCTGGGCTCGGGCTTGAGCAGGTCGAGGTTGCCGCGGGTGGTCGGGTCCTCCAGGTTGGCCAGCAGCGTCTGGGTCCAGTCATCGAGGAGCTTGTCCAGTTCCGTGTCCAGGTGCTCGAGCACGGTCGCGGCAGGTGCGGCAGGTGCGGCAGGCGCCTCCGTGCCGGGCCGGAAGGAGCAATGCGGGCAGACCGGCGCCGCAATGAGGTCCTGCTCGGTGAGCGCGAAGCAGCTCTTCAGGCCGGCCAGACGGTTCTGGAAATCGGTCAGGTGCTGGCGCGGCATCAGATCAATCGTGGAGAGCTGCTGGAGTTTCTTGAGCCGCTCGTCACGCAGAAGCGCACGCTTGCGCTTGTCCTCATTCACGCCTAGTCGGGAACGGGCGTGCATGGTGAGATAGGCTTGCACGTAGGACTTCTTGAGGTCGGTGAGCTTGCGCAGGGTCTGCTGGCGGAAAGCGCTGGACGTGCGCTGGGCCGGGTCCGACACCTGCGCGAGCACCGCATCTCGCGTCGCCTTCATCTGCTTTACCCATTCGTGGTCCGTGGGCAGCACCGCCTCGGCGGTGGAGAGATAGGAGGCCACCGGGCCCAGGTCGCGGACCAGCTCCTGCAGGGACTCGATCTCCGAGAGAACCCTCAGACCGTCCTCGTGACGCGTCACCTCCTGGACGTCATAGCGAAAGTTCCTAAACTTACCGGGCGAGGAGTAGGCCTGGAGGGATTCCAAGAAAGTTTTGGTCTGGTTGAGTCGGTCGCGCAGCTGAGCAGCTTCCTCCTCGGCGAGCAGATTCCTACCCCAGAACGACAGGCCGCTTTGTAGGCTCTGTTGGGCCAAGACCAGCTTCTCCACCACCGCGGAGACGGCTTTCTGGAGCTGTTGGACCGGCTCTTCCTTGCCCTGGGTGATAAGCTGCCCCATACCCGACGCAAGCCCAAGCAGACCGAAGAGCGCCTTGAGTGCGGGCAGGTTCCAGTCTTTGGGGCGTTCGATGTGCTTGAAGTCGACCAAATCGTTAATCGGCGTCGCGGCCAGTTGCGGCAAACCAGTAGCATCGAACTTTTTGCCGGGAATCGAAAGCACGATATCCCCGGAGTTGACCAGTGCAGCTAGGACCACAACAACCCATTGAGGCTCTAAGCGGTAACCTTTCTCTGGTGCGAAGTACTCAACGCCAAAGACCTCCTGGATCAGCTCCGAGCGGTTGACCACCTGGCCTTGCCCTTTGTTATTGAGGAGGTTCAGGATGTGCTTCGCGTATTTGGAGCGGTACGGGTCGAGCCGCTCGCCGTCGAGGAGCTCCAGGGCGTCGAGCACGGCGTTCGCCTGCTTGCTGCGATTCTGTCCGGCGATGGCACGCAGAGCGTCCTGTGCCGCCTGCTCGCGGTTTTGACTCGTGATGAGCACCGAGAAGTAGGGATACTCAGGCGCTTGGTCCTGAAAGTGGGCCGCAAGGATCATTCCAGCGACGGTGTTTACCAGGTCGCGAAAGTTGATCCGCTCATGATCAGCGATGCCGAGGCGTTCGCGGATGGGTTTGCCCTTGGCCCATTCGATGAGAAGCCGGGTGCGCGCCTGGTAGGTGACTTCAAAAGCATCCGCGACATGCTTTTGTAACCACCCCACCAATTCCCGCAGAAACCCGGCGGCTTTCGACTCATAGGTGGCTTTTGCGTGGCCACTCGAGGTGGAGGCGAGATCAAGCGCTGCGGCGTAGCAGCGAAGCGTCTGATCAAACGCGTCGGAGCGCGTCTTGAGCCGGAAGAAGAGTTCGTCGTTCCTTTTTTCGTCTTTAAATGGCGGTGGGTCAAACGGCTGGATGAAGTAAAGATAGAAATCACGTGGCGGCACAGCCGTTGACCTTTCATTGGGAGCGCCAAAGAAAAGATAGCCTTGACGCGCTGCTTTGCGTTCCAACCAAGTGAGTTTGTGCTGCCAAATCCGGTAACCGGTGACGTAAGTTTGGTCGGTGCACTCCATGACCCGTTTCAGGGCCTCGTAGTAGTAGCGGTCGAGCTGGGAGGCATCGAGGCTTTCGGCGCGCTTCTCGATGAGCGCGTCAAAGTCGTCTGTCTTCTTGAGATCCAGGTAGTACTGACGGTTATTTGGGTTGAAGGAGATGAACTGGCCGCTCACGGTCTTGTGGATCTCGCGCAAAACCGTTTCCACCTGGGAAAGGAGGTCGTCGGCCGGGTCTCCACCCAGTTCTTCGATGCCGGGCTGGTAGAGACAGAGCGCGTCGCGCAGCTCCTCGGCCGTGGCGCCCAGGGGTGCGTAGATGTCTCCGGTCGTCAGCCGGTGGACCGAGAGCGCGTGGATGATGCGGAGCGCCATGGGCTTGTACGCCGGCCGGGTGAAGGCCTGCTCGATCCGGGACTCCAGCACCTGGCTGCAATCGATCACCGCCTTGATGTCTGGGACGGCGCGGAAGGAGGGATTCTCGCGCAGGTTCGTCCAATAGCTGTCGTAGGCGATGAGACCGGGCCGGTCTTGCGGCACCTCTTGGTCGAGGAGTTTTTTCATGGCCAGAGAGATGGTCTTGAGCACCTCGCGCTTCTCCACCGCCGTGACGCGCTCGAAGGTGTCGATGTAGTCGGGATGGACCGGGAAGAGGCGGACGAACTCGTCCATCCGCTCGTTCATGTGGCCGTAGAACTTGGCAAAAGGGGTAAGGTACTCGCGAATCTTGGCCTGCTGCTCGCCGGTCTTCTTGAGTAGGCGCTCGGCGACGACGAACTTCACGTCCTTGCGGGCGATGAGGATCTGTTCGAAGCGGTCCTTGACCCGGCGGATGCTGTCGGCCACGAAGGCGAAACGGGGGCTGTCGAAGATGGCCTCCTGCACGCCCGCCATGAAGCGAAAACGGAGATCCTTGCAAACCTCGCCTACCTCACGGAGAAAGTTGAGGTCGAGGATCAATTCCTGGTCCTTGCGGGTGCGTAGGTAGTCCAGCAATTCATCGACGACCAGGAGCAGGCCATGGTCCGGATAGGCCTTATGGAACGCGGCCATCATCTCCTCGAAGGCCCGCTTGTTGTTGGGGACCTGGCTGGCATCCGGGAAGGTGTAGGTCACGCCCATGGCGGTAAGCGCTTCCTCCAGCTCGCCGACGAGGATGTCGCGCAGCGACATGGTGGTGGCCCCGATCTCGGTGCGGACCACCTTGAACTTGCCGGCAATCGCTCTTGCTGCTTGTGCCACCTGTGCGTTGCCCAGATAGGTCCGCAGGTCCGCGTGCTCGGCGATACTGGAGATCACCGACATCAGGTGTGACTTACCGGTGCCGTAGTTGCCGACGACAAGCAGCCCCTTGTTATCGACGGGCTGGTCGAACTGAAGCTGGGGGATCACAAGGCCGGTCAGCTTTTCGGCCATCTCGTCGGAGATGACATAGGTGCTGACCAGCTGGCGGGCAGCAGTGGCCTCATCGGCATCCCGTAGCTGGACTACGGACTCGATGGGCTCGAAATGGATCAGGTCACGGTATTTCATTGGTTACCTCTCAGGTCTATCCGTATTGGCATCTGGGGTGATCACCAGAAAATCGCGAATTGGGTAGCGTCGATATTCGGGATGGCCTGGAGCAGCATAGATGATATGCCCATCCGCTATCGACCCATTCCATGCCGCGATAACGCTCTTGTTCCGAGACAACCCCTGAAGTAGACGCATAGGATCGTGCTGCAAGTGGACATCGAAAAGGATCTCGATGTTGTCGAGCAAAACCAGTTCGCCTGGGGCTGCACGGACGATTTCGCTCAGGAGTTTTTGCGTCAACAAAGCCCGTTGACGTTCGGTCAGGTCCAACATGCGGCGGGAGAGTTCCAGATTGACGTTGATGAGTGGCACAGAAAGGCTCTCCGCAAGCCCTTGAAGCACGGCTGTTTTGCCAGTTTGAGCCCCGCCAACCAGTAAGATGAGCTGAAAATAAAGCGCTTGCACTTCATCGATTCGTTTTTTTATTTCTGCTCCCGCCGGCCACATCGGGCTTTCTCCACCCTGTCGAGCAGTCCGCACCACTTGATCCATTATGCCTGATTTTGCGCGGGTTCCCACCCGCCACAACCTTGCAGCCCCACTCCTTTTTCAGTACGTGCTAATATCACCATCGAAACGATCGATCGACTGGTTTTCGCCCTACTTCACAAAGGAGCCCCAATGGACCCTAACACCCTCAAACAGCTTGTCGGCGAAGCGGCCGTGCACGAGATCCCCGATGGTGCGGTGATCGGCGTGGGTACTGGCTCGACGGTGAACTGTTTCATCGACGCCTTGGGCCGAAGCGGCAAGAAACTCGCGGGTGCCGTTTCGAGCTCGGAAGCGACCACCGCGCTCCTTGAAGCGATCGGCGTGCCGGTGTTGGACGCCAATGCGGTCGAATCGCTTGCGCTCTACATCGACGGCGCGGACGAGATCGACCCCAACTTCTGCATGATCAAAGGCGGCGGTGGCGCGCTTACCCGGGAAAAGATCGTCGCGGCGATGAGCGAACGCTTCGTCTGCATTTGCGACGCGACGAAGCGCGTCACGGTGCTGGGCCGTTTTCCCCTGCCGGTCGAGGTGATCCCGATGGCGCGGGAATACGTGGCGCGGCAATTGCGCGCGTTGGGGGGCGACCCGAAACTGCGCGCAGGGTTCACCACCGACAACGGCAACCAGATCCTGGACGTGCATGGACTCAGGATCGACGATCCGCTGGCGTGGGAACGGCGGCTCAACGACATTCCCGGCGTGGTCACGAACGGCATCTTCGCGATGCAGGCCGCGCATGTGCTCCTTCTGGGCACACCCAATGGGGTCGAGCGGTTCGTGCGGCCATGACGGCGCGGCTTTCGTCCTGTCACCAAACCGTCACATTCCCATGCTAAGATTACCGGCACGTTCTGAGGAGAACCGCTGATGAATCTGAAGCCGCACACCCTTTCCGTTTTCGACAGAGAGATCAACGAATTGCGCACCTTGGTGCTCACCATGGGGCGAGAGGTGGAAGCGCAGGTGCAGCGCGCGGTCGAAGGGGTGCGTACGGGCAATACCGATTTGTTGGAAGCGGTTCGTTCGAAAGAAAAAGAGATCAACGCCGAAGACCGCGAGGTGTTCGAAAAAACCGTTCAGCTTATCGTGCGCAACGCCCCCACCGCGAGTGACCTGCGGCTTGCGCTTGCGACGATGCAGATCGCGACAGACCTGGAACGGGTTGGCGACGAGGCAAAAAAGATCGCGAAAGCGGGGTTACGCCTGCTGGAACGGCAGCCCTCTTTCACGCCCAGCGTCGAGCTCGATCTGATCACCCGTACCGGCGTGGAGATGCTCCATGCGGCGCTCGACCTCTACGCGCGGCTCGAAGACGACCAGGCCAGCGAAATCCTGGCGCGCGACAAAGAGGTGGACCGGATGTTCAAAGGGATCCTGCGCGAGCTCATCACCTATATGATGGAAGACCCGCGCACGATCTCGCAGTCGATCGAACTGGTCTTCATCGCGAAGGCGCTCGAACGCGTGGGCGACCACGCCAAGAACATCGTCGAGCACGTGATCTACGTGGTGGAGGGCAAGGACGTGCGCTACCGCGGCTCGCCGCCGCCGCAAGCCGAGGCGTAAGCTTCAACCGCTCAAGGGGCGGCGCCGCGCCAGGCCGCTGCGGCAAGCATCACCCAGCCCGCGATCAGCGCCAACCCGCCAAGCGGGGTGACCCAACCCGGCAGCCACCGTTCGCCCAAGAGCGCGTGGAGGTAGATCGACCCCGAAAAGAGGACGATCCCCGCCACCCACGCAAGCGCCGCCCAGCGCAACCACAACGGATGGGGCGCGGTTCGCAACCAGACCCCCACGGCCAACAACCCCACCGCATGGATCAGGTGGTACCAGGCCGCGGTTTGGTAGGCGTCCTGCAACGCTGGGGAAAGGTGGGTGAGCGCGTGCGCGCCGATCGCACTCAAGACAACCCCACACCCCCCAAACACTGCCCCCAGTGTCAGCACGACGCGGCCATTGAGCCAGCGAAAGAGCCCTTTGGGTTTGACGGGCATCATCTGCGGGTAGGATCAGTTTTGCGGCGGGACGTAGTTGGGGATCGCTTCTGGACCCGCGCCCGTGCCGAAGAGGAACTGCTCCATCTGTTCCTGCAGGAATTTACGCGCCTGCGGATCCAACAGATTCAAGCGGTACTCGTTGATGAGCATCGTCTGGTAGCGCTGCCACGCTTGCCACGCCTCTTTCGAGATCTGCTCATAGACCTTCTTTCCCAGCGGCCCTGGCAGCGGCGGACGTTCCAGCCCTTCGGCTTCTTTCTGTAACTTCACACAAAAAACGGTTCGTGTCATGGACTGATCCTACTGAGTGAGCGTTTTGACGAACACTTTGCTTCGCCGTTGGTAATTGTAAAGTTCTCGCTTCTGTTTCGGAAGGGCATCGACGCTCACTTCCACGAACCCCCGCTCCAGGAACCAGTGGGCGGTGCGGGTTGTCAGCACGTAGAGTTTTTCCAAACCCGCTGCGCGCGCCCGCGCTTCGATCCGACGCAGCAGCTCCTCGCCGATCCCGGCGCGGCGGTATTCCGGCGCGACCGCAAGGCACGCCAATTCGCCCGCCCGCTCTTCCGAAAAGGGGTAAAGCGCCGCGGAGCCGACCACCACGCCGTCGTGTTCGACCAGGATGAAGCGGGTGATCTCTTGCTCCAGGAGCTCGCGGTTGCGCCGCACCAGGGTGCCGTCGGCTTCCATCGGCGCAATCAGCGCGATGAGCGCCGGGACGTCTTCGCTGGTCGCGTCGCGATAGCGAAAGACGGGATTCCGGGTGATCATCGTGCCCACCCCTGAGTGGGTGAAACATTCGAGCAAGATCGCGCCGTCGAGGTCCCGTGCGATGAGGTGCGCGCGCCGCACGCCGCGCCGAACCGCGTCGATCGCGTACGGCAGGTAGGCGCGCAGATCTTCGGAAAAGGTCGCGCCCGCTTCGTCCAGCCGCTGCTGCGCTTCGGTGACCGTCACCGACGCCATCACCCCTTCCCCTTCCGGTGTCGGGATTCCCGGTGCGTCGCAGAGAAAGATCAGCTTTTCCGCGTGTAGCGCCACCGCGACTTCGGCTGCCACCTCTTCCATGCTCAGGTTGAAGATTTCGCCCGAGGGCGACGCGGCGATGGGGGAGATCAGCACGACGTTCTCTTGTTCCAGGTCGGCTTCGATTTCGTCTGCAATCACCTTGCGCACCGCGCCGGTGTAGAGGTAATCGACCCCTTCGATCACTCCGAGCGGACGCGCCACCAGGTAGTTGCCACCGGTGATGCGCATGAAGCTTCCCGCCATCGGGGTATTCGGCAACCCCTGCGAAAGCTTGGCTTCGATCTCGAGCCGCGTGACCATCTGCGCCGCTTTCACGCATTCCAGCGCTTCGGCGTCGGTGACGCGCAGGCCGCGGTGAAACTGTGGCGTCAGCCCACGCCGCGCCATCTCCGCGTCGATTTGGGGTCTGGCCCCGTGCACCAACACCAGACGGATTCCAAGCGCAGCAAGGAGGTTGCAGTCGTACGCCAGCCGCTGCATCCGTTCGCCTTGCGCCACTTCACCGTCGAACGCCACGACGAAGGTTTTGCCGCCGAACGCGTGGATGTAGGGTGCCGAATGGCGCAGCCACGCAACGAACTGCGCGACCGCTTTACTGTCTTCGAGCGCGATCGGCACCATCGCCTCCGGCGTTTCTGTCCCTTGCTTGCGCGCCGCACCGCTTGCTTTCATCCGTTGTGCATCCCTTTCATTGTGACCACCACACCGCCGTTTGCGCGAGCGCCGCGACCGCTGCAGTTTCGGCCCGCAACACCCACGGCGCCAGCCCCAACGCGACCGCCTCATGTTGGGCGAAGTATCGTTCCTCTTCCGGGTGCCACCCCCCTTCCGGCCCCACGAGGAGCACGACACCGCCCATAGGCGGTGCGCGCTTTGCCACCGACGTACCTCCCGGCTGCAACCAGAACCAGGTGATCGGTGGCGTGACCCATTCGGCAAGGCGTTCCGCCAATGCCGTCAGGGGTGTCACCGGGAGGATTTCCGGTACGGTTGCCCGACCGCACTGCGCGCAGGCGTTCGCCGCCACCTGTTGCCAGTGCCGCCGTTTCTTCTCAGCGCGCGCGGCATCGAACCCCACCTGGCTGCGCGCCGTGACAAGCGGCACCCAATGGGTCATCCCAAGTTCCGTTCCCTTTTGCACCACCCAGTCGAGCCGCTCCGCGGGAAGAAGTGCGGTGGCGAGTACCCGCGGCGTTGGGGGTTCGGGCAGCGGCGTGACCGGCTGCAACGCATCTACCGTCACGGTGCGGCGACCAACCGCCACGACAACCCCTTCCCACTCCCGCCCTGCGCCGTCGAATAGCCGAATGGGATTGCCCGGCAGAACGCGCCGCACCAGCGCGTGGTACGCGGTTTCCGGCGGCAAATCCCAGGGCGTTTGCGGCGCGGTGTGCCACGAACGGGCTTCCGGGGTATAAAAACGGGGAGGAAACACGCCACGGTCCCGATACGATTTCGATGCGATTATCCCAGATTTCGGTGCGGCACGCAGTCCAGCCCCTTCATGGGCCAGCGGACTCATGGTTGCCACGGCCCGCGCAATAACCTTACCCATAAATGGGTTGACGCTGCGCAGCAGCACGCTATAATTCGCTTCACGTGACGCGGGGTGGAGCAGTCCGGTAGCTCGTCGGGCTCATAACCCGAAGGTCGCAGGTTCAAATCCTGCCCCCGCAACCAATCCAACCAACCCCTGTGGTTGGTTTTTTTTGGATACAACATTTCAACAATTTTCGTAAAATCAAAATGAATGCCAACGAAGCGATCGACGCCCTTTCCGCACTGGCTTCGGCACCGCGACTCGCGCTCTTTCGGCTCTTGGTCCGCGAGGAGCCGACGGGGTTGGTTGCCGGCGAAATCGCCGAACGGCTCGCGATGAGTCCCAGCCAGGTCACGTTCCATGCGAAGACGCTCGAACGCGCCGGGCTCGTGATGAGCAACCCCGAAGGGCGTTTCGTCCGCTACCGCGCCGCAATTCCCCAAATGCATGCGCTCATCGCCTATCTCACCGAGGAGTGCTGCGCTGGGCAACGGGAGGTGTGCGCGACGATGCGTGCCGAATCGGGCATTGACGATCACTGGTTTCAATCAACCGAGGAGCCATGCCGATGACGGAAAAACGGAACGATCCGTCGAAACCACCCATGGTATTCGACGTTTGGGCAGAACGGGGCACCTCCTACGGAATCGCTCGCACCAAAAACGCAACCGTAATTCTCGATACCGATATGGCGGGGCGACACGATGCGTTCAACCCTGCCGAACTGCTTCTCGCTGCGCTGGGTGCCTGCATGCTTAAGGGCGTGGAGCGCATCATTCCCATTCTCAATTTTTCCTTGCGCCATGTAGCGATTCGTCTGCACGGTGAGCGACGCGATGTCCCGCCTGCCCTTGCTCGGATCTGCTACACGATTGGGGTAGACAGCGTGGAGAATGACCGGCGGCTTGATCTCCTACACGAAAATCTACGCAAATACGGTACCGTCTTCAATACAATCGCGCCGGGCACCCAGCTCAGCGGTTCTATACACCGCATGAAACGGGTTTTGGTACTCTGCACCGGTAACTCGTGCCGATCGCAAATGGCCGAGGCGATCCTCAATCACGACCTCGCTCCGTTCGTTCGCGCTTTCTCGGCAGGCGTTGCGCCGCAGTCCGAAGTGGCGCCGAATGCGCTCGAAGCGCTACGGCGCGCCGAACTCCCCACCGACGGGCTCGCGCCGAAGGATGTGGCACAGTTTCTCGACGAACCGTTCGATCTCGTGGTCACGGTGTGCGACCACGCCCGTGAGGCGTGCCCCGTCTTTCCCCGCCCCATTCCCACGTTACACATGGCCTTTCCCGATCCGCACGGGCAGCCGCTCGCCGCGTTCGAAGCGGTACGGGACGCGATCCGCGCCCATTTGGTCCCTGCGGTTGCCCAAGCATTGGCCGTTCCTTTCGCCCAGGAGAACGCGTGATGAGCGCCCAATGTGACGTCACAGCGCGCCGCGCGGCAGGCGCGCCCCTCGGTTTTTTCGAACGTTACTTGACCCTTTGGGTGGCGCTTTGCATCGTCGCCGGGATCGTTCTGGGGAAAGTGGTCCCCGGTTTCTTTCAAGCGATCGGCCGTATGGAGGTCGCTCAGGTCAATTTGCCGGTCGGTCTCCTCATCTGGGTGATGATCATCCCGATGCTCATCAAGATCGACTTTTCCGCATTGGGTGGCGTCACCGCGCATTGGCGCGGCATTGCGGTGACGCTCTTCGTCAACTGGACGGTCAAGCCCTTTTCGATGGCGCTCTTGGCGTGGCTGTTCGTCCGGCATCTCTTCGCGGAATGGCTCCCCACCGAGCAGCACGACGCCTACATTGCCGGTTTGATCCTGCTTGCCGCTGCGCCCTGCACGGCGATGGTCTTCGTCTGGAGTCGGCTGTGCAACGGCAATCCCTACTTCACTTTGACGCAAGTGGCGCTGAACGACATCATCATGGTCTTTGCGTTCGCACCGATCGTCGGTTTTCTCTTGGGCGTTTCGAAAATCGAAGTCCCCTGGGAGACGCTCTTCCTTTCCGTGGTGCTCTATATCGTGATCCCGGTGGTGCTTGCGCAGATCTGGCGCCGTCGGTTGCTTGCGCAAGGCGAAGCAGTCTATGAAGCCGCGCTGGTGAAGTTGGGCCATGCGTCGATTGCGGCGCTCCTCATCACCCTGGTGCTGCTCTTTGGCTTTCAAGGGGAGATCATCCTCGATCAGCCGCTCATCATCGCGCTTTTGGCGGTGCCGATCCTCATTCAGGTCTTTTTCAATTCGACCCTGGCCTATCTCCTCAACCGAACCGTTGGAGAAAAACACGAGGTCGCCGGCCCGTCGGCGCTCATCGGCGCATCCAACTTTTTCGAATTGGCCGTTGCGGCAGCGATTGCCCTCTTCGGCTTCGAGTCGGGTGCGGCGCTGGCTACGGTGGTGGGCGTCTTGATCGAAGTACCGGTGATGCTCGCAGTGGTGGCGATCGTGAACCGCACCCGCGGGTGGTATGAAGCCAGAAGTACCCGCTCAAACGCGGCGCTGTGAGCCCGAAAACACCCCCCACCCTGCACATAAAGGTGACAACCATGACCGCTTCCTCGAACACGACGACCCCCAACCCGACACCGCCGACGCATCTTGGCTGGTTCGTCGGCATCCCGACGGCTGCGGTGGTGTGGTGGTTCGCCTATTCGCACCTTACCGATTGGGCCGATTGGGTGGTCGCCACCCTAGGCTTGCGCCGTGAGACCCATCTGGGTGAGGCGGTGCACTTTTTCGCTTATGACGCGCCCAAAGTGCTGCTGTTGCTCTTGGGTATCGTTTTCGTGATGGGCGTCGTGCAGACCTTTTTTGCCCCCGAGCGCACCCGGGCGCTCCTTTCGGGCAAGCGGCTGGGCATTGGCAATTTTCTCGCGGCGCTTCTGGGCATCGTCACCCCGTTTTGCTCCTGCTCGGCAGTACCGCTCTTCATCGGTTTCCTCTCCGCGGGCGTCCCATTGGGGGTCACCTTTTCGTTCCTCATCTCCGCGCCGATGGTCAATGAGGTGGCGCTGGCACTGCTCTTCGGCCTCTTTGGCTGGAAAGTGGCCGCGCTCTATCTGGTCACCGGGTTGTCGATTGCGATCGCCACGGGGCTTGTGATCGGCAAGCTCAAGATGGAGCGCTACCTACAAGATTGGGTGCGCGACATTCACATGGGAGACGCCGCATTGCCCACGGGAACCACACTGACCTGGAACGACCGCTTTGCCGCGGGGCTGCGCCATGTGCGGGAGATCGTCGGCAAAGTGTGGCCCTATGTCCTCATTGGGATCGCCGTGGGCGCCGGAATCCACGGCTACGTCCCAGAGGAGTTGATGGCAAAGCTCTTGGGCAAAGATGCGCCGTGGTGGGCGTTGCCTGCCGCGGTAGCGATGGGGGTACCGATGTACACCATACGGTACAACTGATCGAGTCGGTAGCCAATGCGTTGGGCGTCTCGATTCAACTGGAAAAAGTGGAATCACTGCCCGAGATCATGCGCTACGGGGTGATGAGCACACCGGGTGTTGTGATCGACGGGAAAGTGGTTCATGCCGGCAGCGTTCCCACGCGCGCGCAAGTGGAATCCTGGTTGAGACCGGAGTCGTGAATCGGGCTTGAAGGGGTTGCGGCAACCGCTGCCCTTGGTCTGTGCCGACGCACTCAAAGCCCCGCTGCGGAACGAACCCCGTCGATTGCCGCGGCAATGCGGGCGCAGTGGTTTTGCCACGCCTGGTACTCGGCTTCGAGCGCCGCGATCTGGGGTTCCAGAGTGTCTACGGAATCGCGGATGCGCGCCAGGCTTTGCATCCGCTTTTCCAGCGCTTCGGCTTGTTCGGCCAATGCTTCGTCCATCGGCACCATCACCACCCGAACCCACGCCAGAAACTGACGGTAGTGGCGTTCCCAACGGGCTTCGATCTCCCGCCCAACCAGCGACGCAAACTGCTCGATCACCCGTTTTTTGCCGTGGGAAAAGAGAAACCCCCACCCGGCCACCTGTTCGAGCGCCGCTTCCCGTACGTCCTGGATGCTCGCGATGAAGGTCTCGTACTGCGGCGGCTCCGAAGGGGGATCGCATTTGAGCCCATACTCCGTTTCGAAGCGGTGGTAGAGCTTGTCCACCATCGTTTTCAATTCGCCGAGTTTGCGGTTGCCTCCCTCAAGCCACTCCGAGATGCGGTCGAAAAAACGTTCGATTTCGCTGCGCATCTGCGCTGAAAAGGTCGCCTGCTGGAGCGCCGCGACCACCCGCTCGACTTCTGCGCGAATCCGCCGCCGACCGATGAGCTCGAGCAGCGCTTTCGCTTCACGAGCGAACAGCGCTTTCGCCGCTTTGCTGCGCTCGGCCAATGCGTCGAGCTCCTCTTTTTCGCTCTGCACCTTCTTGAGGAGGTAGAGCATCCGAGCGCGGTTCTTGTGGCGCAGCCCGTTGAGCTCTTCCAGCTGGCCGTGGAGCTGCGTCAATTTGGCTTCGATCCCAGTTGCGGCAAGGAGCCCCTCCAACGCGGCTTTGAGGTGAATTTCGCTGATCTCCAGACGACGATCGACCAGCGCTTCGGAAAGCGCCGCTTCGAACTCCGTGATCCGCGACCGCGTCACCAACGCGTCGTCGCGCCGAATGCGCCCCACCAGCGCCCGTTGCGCCGAAAGCGGGAAAATGTGCGAGACCGAAACGCCCAAATGGTGTGCGACGTCGGCAACCCGCGCGTCGATCTCCGCTTCGATCTCGGCTTCGCTGCGCAGCCCATCCTCCAGCGCGTCGATCTTGTTAAGCACCACCAAGGTCGCAGCGGAGCGGTCACCACCGCTTTGGATGAACCGGCGCCAAACCGCGAGGTCGCTGCGGGTAACACCCGTATCGACACCCAGCACGAAGACGATGGCTTGACATTCGGGCAACAGCGACAGGGTGAGGTCGATCTCCGCCCCGATCGCGTTGAGTCCAGGGGTATCGACGATCACCAGCCCCGCGGCGAGGAGCGGGTGCGGATAGCGGATGATCGCGTGGCGCCAGGCCGGAACCAGAACGGTTCCGTCGGGCTGCGGTTCGAGCCCGTTTTCGCCGCTGGGGTCGATGCGAAATCCGAGCGACTCCGCCTCATCGACCGACACCTGTTCGACTTCGCAAACCCCTTGCGTTGCCGCTAAGACGCTCTGCGTGTCCTGCGGGTCGAACGGTCGCCGCGTCCAGAGCTCCGGCTGCATGCGGGCGTCGCGTAACGTGACGTCGCGCGCGGCAGCGATCGGCAAGAGCAGCACTTCGGGGGTTGCACCGTCGAACCATTCGAGCTCGGTTGGGCACATCGTGGTGCGCCCCGTCCGCGACGGCAATATCCGTTCGCCATGGTCGGCAAAAAAAAGCGCGTTGATCAGTTCGGTCTTGCCACGGGAGAATTCGGCCAGGAACGCGACCCGCAGCCGTTGGGTATCCACAGCATCGAACGCTTCGAGCAACCGGGCGCGCACGCGCTCACGCCCAGCCACTCCGGCATCGCTAAGCGCCTGCTGCACGATTAGGAGCGCCGAGCGAACCGACCCCCGCCACGCGTCGAAATCGATCAGGTACTGACCCAGTGCCATTTCCGCTCAAGACTGTCGTGAAGAAGTAAAAGGGTAGCACAAAAAGGATCGATCGAACGATCAATCCGCCTGACACCGCGGGCACCACCAGGTGCTTCGCCTCTGCTGCACGATCCGTTCGATCGGCGTCCCGCACCGGCCGCAAGGCTTCCCCTCTTGCCCATAGACCGCAAGCTGCAATTGAAACCACCCTTGCGCGCCATCGACGGTGACGTAGTCCCGAAAGCTGGTCCCACCAGCGGCGATCGCGGCGTCGAGCACCGCACGCACTGCCGCGATGAGTCGCGCCCATTCGTCCGCGGAAAGCGTTTCCGCTGGGCGCTGCGGCGCAATCCCGGCGTGGTAGAGCGCCTCACACGCATAGATGTTGCCCACGCCCACCACGACACGACCAGAAAGCAGCACCGCTTTGATGCTGGCACGTCCGGCGCGGTGCATCGCCCATTCCGGGGTCAATGCGGGTGAAAAGGGTTCGGGCGCGAGGGTTGCCGACCAACGGGCATAGTCGTCGGCTGGCAACAGGTCGCACCAACCGAAGCGGCGCGGATCGCGAAAGCGCAGGACCGACGCAGAAAAAGCGAGCTCCAGGTGTTCGTGAGGCAGCCAATCAGACGCGGGATCCGTGAAGTAGAGCCGCCCACTCATCCCCAGGTGAAAGCGCAGATAGGCGCGCGCACCGTCTGCACGCGCCAGTTCCAACGCCACCACTTTGGCGCGCCGGGTGACGGCGCAGACCGTAGCATCGCGCCACGGCAAAAATGCCGAAGCATCGAGTGGACGGCGTAGGTCTGCCCGGCGAACGGTAGTGTGCCGCCACTGCTGACCGATGAGTGGCATCAGTCCTCGCTTGACCGTTTCGACCTCAGGCAATTCTGGCATGCCGCTACCCCGGGAACGCGTTTTGTAGCGCCACCAGCGTCAGCATCCCCAACGCGAAAGGGGCCCACGGGTTGCGCCAGAACGCGGCGGAGACCATCACCACCACTGCCGCAACCAGCTCCGGCTTGAACGCGACTTCCCCACCGGCCAGAAAGAGGTCTGGTGCAACCAGCGCGCCCAGCGCTGCCGCGGGGGCGTAGCGCAACCACATCTGCACCGATTGCGGTAACCGTACCTTTTCCCCGAACAGCAAGAACGCGCCGCGGGTGAGCCAAGTGGCCCAAAAGAGGAGCAAAAAAATGGGAAGATAGCCCCAACCCCAGACGCCGTGTGCTTCTGCCATACTCACGCTCCTTGGCGGCGCGCATGCCACCAGGTCCAAGCACCACCGGCAGCCAGCCCGGCGAGCACCGCAACGACCACGCCGCTTTTGAGCGGCAGGTCGTACGCCAGGATCGCCACCGTTGCCGAAGTGAGCGCGGTGACGCGCATCGCTGCCTCTTTGACAAGCGGCACCAAAAGCACCAGCAGCGCGATCGTGCCCATGAAGGTGAGCGGCCAGTCACGCGGCAACCATTCCGCGCCGAAAATCCCAACCAGTCCGAAAAGCTGCCACAGCCACCAACACCAGAGGCCAGCCGCGAAAAACATGCGCCAGCGCCGCTCGGGGTCAGGTTCTGCTGTGAGCCGCGGCCCCAACACGATGAACAGCGCATCGACCAGCCAGTAACTGCCCAACGCACGCCGTGCCCACGATTGGTGGTGAAACGCTGGCGAGATCGCCGCACTGTAAATCACGAAGCGCAAATTGAGCACAGCGGCGGTAAGCCAGACGATTGCGATCGGTGCCCCGGCAACGATCAACGGCAACGTGCCCAGCTGCGCCGTTGCCGCGTAGACGAAGAGGTTCATCGCCGCCGCTTCGCCTTCGCTCAATCCATAAGCGCGCATCGTAAGCCCCGTGGCGATCGACCACGGGATCAAGCCAAGCGACAACGGCATCATCAAACGCAACGCTTCGCGCCACGCCGGTTCCTCTGGCGTAGCACCTGGAGGCTGAGTACTCACGGACGCTTCACTCCCTGTTTTCGTGGTGTCGATGCGCGTTGGGGTAACCGCTTGTGGGGTTGCCCTGCGCTTGTTCTTTGACGCTGTATGGGGGGATCGACCGGCGGCACCAGCGCATTGGGTCCATACCCGATGAGGTCACGCCGCCCCAGCGCGCGCAACGCTTCCCGAATGAGCGGCCAATTGGCGGGGTCGTGCCAGCGCAGGAGGGCTTTGTGCAGCCGCCGTTGCCGCCCTTTGCGCACGACGGTAACCGGCTTTCCCCCGTTTGCCAACCGTTTCAACGGGTTGCGTCCGGAATGGTACATCGCGGTTGCCAACGCCATCGGGGTTGGCAAAAAGGTCTGCACTTGGTCCGGTTTGAACCCGTTCTGCTTCAGCCAGAGCGCAAGGTTCACCATTGCCTCGTCGGTGGTTCCGGGGTGCGCCGCGATGAAATACGGGATTAGTTGTTGCCGTTTCCCTGCTGCTTTCGAGTAGCGTTCGAAGAGCGCGCGGAAGCGGTAGTACGTTTCGACCCCCGGTTTCATCATGTGCGCGAGCGGCTCCGGTTCGGTATGCTCCGGGGCGATCTTCAACCGCCCGCTCACATGGTGCTGCACCAGCTCTTTGACGTATTCGGGACTTTTCACCGCCAGGTCGTAACGCACGCCAGAACCGATCGTCACCAGCTTCACGCCGGGCACTTGCCGTGCCGCACGATAGAGCGCGATGAGGGGTCGATGGTCGGTCCCGCCCAAGTTTTCGCAGACGTCCGGATAGACGCACGAAAGGCGGCGGCAGCGCGACTCGATCGCAGGGTCCTTGCACCGCATCCGGTACATGTTGGCCGTGGGACCGCCCAGATCGGTGATGTGGCCGGAAAAACCGGGCGTCTTGTCGCGAATCGCGGCAATTTCGCGCACAATCGATTCCTGCGACCGGTTCTGGATGATCCGCCCTTCGTGTTCGGTGATCGAGCAAAACGTGCACCCACCGAAACAGCCGCGCATGATGCTCACCGAAAAACGGATCATCTCCCACGCGGGAATACGTGCGTTGCCGTAGCTGGGGTGGGGACGGCGTGCATAGGGCCGTTCGTAGAGGAAATCCATCTCTTCCGTGGTGAGCGGCAACGGCGGCGGATTGACCCACAGATCGCGCGCGCCCGGCCCAACCCCGTGCCGTTGCACCAACGCGCGCGCGTTGAATGGGTTCGATTCCAGATGCAGGAGGCGCGAGGCGTGCGCATAGGCCAACGGGTTTGCCGCCACCGTTTCGAACGCCGGCAACCGCACCACCGTGCGTTCGCGTGCCGCCCCTTTGGGCTGCTCGACCGGGCGATCGGGGTCGGTGGCGTCGAGCTCCACCCATTCGGGACCGGGCAGCCAACCTGGCTTCACCGCAAACGCCGACCCCCGCAGGTCACGGATCGACTCAAGCGGTTCGCCTGCTTGCAACCGGGTAATGAGCACAACGAGCGCGCGCTCGGCATTGCCATAGAGCAGCAAATCGGCTTTCGCGTCGAGCAGGATCGAGCGCCGCACCTTTTCGCTCCAGTGGTCATACTGGGCGATGCGACGCAAACTCGCTTCGATCCCGCCGATGACCACCGGCACGCCAGGAAAGGCTTCGCGGCACCGCTGGGTATAGACGATCACCGCCCGGTCGGGACGTTTGCCCGCAACACCACCCGGGGTATAGGCATCGTCACTGCGGATGCGGCGATCCGACGTATAGTGGTTCACCATCGAATCCATATTACCGGCGGTAACCCCGAAAAAGAGGCGGGGCCGCCCCAGCGCGCGAAACGGTTCGGCACTGCGCCAATCCGGCTGGCTGATGATCCCCACGCGCAAACCGTGCGCTTCCAACAGCCGCCCAACGAGCGCCATGCCAAAACTGGGGTGGTCGACGTACGCGTCGCCCGTGACCAAGACGACGTCACAGGCGTCCCACCCGAGCGCATCCATTTCGGCGCGACTCATCGGCAGGAACGGGGCTGGGTTCGGATTGACCAGTTGGGGCAGGATCGTGGGTGTGTTCATCGTATCGACTCGTTATTTGCGAAGGATTGTAACGACTTTCGAGTCAGAAAACCACTGCCCACCATTCAGACCATTGCAACCCGTTTCGCTTGACCCCGCAACAGCGCGAGCAACAGGAGCGGCACCACGAAAAGGGTGAGGATCGTCGAAACGCCCAGCCCCCAGACGATACTCGACGCCACCGGCCCCCAGAGGAGCGAGTGACCGGCCAGACCCGTTGCCAGAGAAAAGAGCCCACCGATCGTCGTGCCCGACGTGATGAGGATCGGGACGATCCGCCGCCGTGCCGCGGTCACCACGGCGTGAATCGGGCTCATCCCGGCGCTGCGGCGGTCGTTCACCGCAGCAACGAGCACGATCGCGCTATTGACCGCGATTCCGGTGAGCGCGACCACCCCGTACATCGTGTAAAGCGAGAGCGGCAAACCGGACGCGGCCAACCCGAAAACCACGCCGGTAAACGCCAACGGCACCGTCACCAGGATCACCAGTGGCTGCACGTAGCTGCGAAACTGAGTGGCCAAAATGAGATAGATCAACCCCACCCCGACTAGGAAGATTTTCTGCAATGCCGCAAGGCTTTCCTTGATGTCGTCGAGCTCGCCGGTGAAGTCGAGCGTGACGTTGGGATACTGCGCCGCCACCGCCTGCCAACGCGCACGGGGAGTTTTTCGATTCGGCCAGCGACTTCCGGCGCGACGGTTGCCGACTCGCGTGCGACCACTTTCGCGGGGGCTTCGCGCGCAGACGGCACCACTACCGTCGGCCACGGCTGCCAAATCGCTTCGGCGGAACCAGCCTGCGCGCACGCTTGTGCCGTTTCGGCTTGCGCCACCGGTTGCGTCTGCGCGATGCCCAGCCAACCGCAGAGCAGCGCTAGGCGCCACGCGATCCCCCATTGCTTGCGTCGCACCCAATTTCTGTTCCCGATCGACAAGTGCGCCTCCTGCTCAGTATAATGAGCGGGTCTTCCCGCTCGTGTTTTCGTACTATGGCTACCCAACCCCGCGTCGGTCTCTTTGTGACCTGCCTGGTCAATACCATCCGTCCCAACATCGCGATGGCGCTTGCGCAACTCTTGGAAGCCACGGGGCACCGCGTCGAAGTCCCGTTCGCGCAAACCTGCTGCGGGCAACCCGGCTACAACGCGGGGGACTGGGATGCCGCCCGTGCGCTTGCGAAGCAGACCATCGCCGCGTTCGAACCCTTCGATTATCTCATCGCGCCTTCGGGCTCGTGCCTTGCGACGATTCGCCACGACTATCCGGAACTGCTCAAAGACGATCCCGAATGGCGGGAACGCGCGCAACGGCTCGCAGCCAAGTCGTGGGAAGCGCTGAGCTACTTCGCCCAACAGGTTCCATTGGAACAACTCCCACGGGTCCGGTTCCCCTATCGCGTCACCTACCACGACTCCTGTTCCGGCTTGCGCAGCCTGGGGATCAAGGGACAACCGCGCCAGCTCCTTGCCCGTGTCGAAGGGCTGACGCTGGTGGAGATGGCAGAGGCCGAGGTGTGTTGCGGGTTCGGTGGCACCTTCTGCGTCAAATATCCGGAACTTTCTGAAGCGATGGTCGAACGCAAAGTGCAAAACATCCTGAAGAGCGGCGCGCAAGTGCTCTTAGGCGGCGACCTGGGTTGTCTGATGAACATTGCCGGGCGGCTTGCGCGCATCCATGCCCCGGTCCGGGTCTATCATACCCTCGAAGTGCTGGCGGGGCTGGCAAATGGTCCCGGTTTGAATGGCTGACGCGATCCCGCGGGAGCATGCAATGAGCGAGCAATCGACAAAAGCCCAGCTGTGTCACCCGATGACCAGCCGCACTCCACGCCGCTTTCGCGAACAAGCGGTCTTCGCGCTGCACGAACCCAATCTCCAGGCGGCCCTTTCCCGTGCCGCGGATGGCTTCATCGGCAAACGCGCGAAAGCGGTTGCGCTCGTCCCCGAATTCGAGCAGTTGCGCGAAGCGGGCGCCCAGCGCAAAGACGAAATCCTGGCCAACCTCGACACCTACCTCGCCGCGTTCGAAGCAGAGGTCACCCGCCACGGCGGTGTCGTCCATTGGGCACCCGATGCCGACGCGGCGCGCCGCATCATCTTGGAGATCTGCGCCACAGCGAACGCCCGCGTGATCACCAAGGGCAAATCGATGGTCTCCGAGGAGATCGGGCTCAACGAGGCGCTGGAGGCAGCGGGGTACGAAATCGTCGAAACCGACCTAGGGGAGTACATCATTCAGCTGGCGGGAGAAGCTCCTTCACACATCATCGCCCCCGCGGTCCACAAAACCAAAGAGCAGATCTCCGACCTCTTCGAAGCCGCGCATGGCACGCCGCGGCAAACGACCGTCGAAGGGCTGGTCACCGAGGCGCGGTTGCAGCTGCGACAAAAGTACTTCCAAGCAGACGTCGGCATCACCGGCGCGAACTTCCTCGTAGCCGAGACGGGACAGACCCTCATCGTCACCAACGAAGGGAACGGTGACCTCACGCAGACGCTCGCACGGGTCCATATCGTCACCGCCGGAATCGAGCGGGTGGTCGGCACCCTCGAGGACGTTGCGCTCTTTCTGCGTTTGCTCGCGCGTTCCGCAACGGGGCAAGACAGCGAAACCTACACCACCTACTCCGTCGGCCCGCGCCGCGCAGGCGACCAGGACGGCCCCGAGGCGTTTCACGTCGTGCTCGTCGACAACGGACGCAGCCGGATGCTCGATGGACCGTTCCGTCCGATGTTGCGCTGTATCCGCTGCGGCGCGTGCATGAACCATTGCCCGGTCTATGGCGCGATCGGCGGGCATGCGTACGGTTGGGTCTACCCGGGGCCGATGGGATCGGTCTTGACTCCGCTCTTTACCGGACTCGACAACGCGCTCGATCTGCCCAACGCCTGCACGCTGAACGGTCGTTGCGGTGAAGTGTGCCCGGTGAAAATCCCATTGCCGGACCTGCTGCGCCGTCTTCGCCACGAACAGCACAAAGCGGGCCTTCGTCCGGCGCTGGAAGGACGGGCCCTCACCCTCTGGCGCTGGCTCGCAACCCGCCCTGCGCTCTACCATGCCGCGGAACGGGTCAAAGTCAGGCTGCTCGCCGCGTGGGCGCGCGGGCGCAAGACGCTTGACTGGTTTCCCTTCGCCCGCGGCTGGTTTGGGGTTCGTGACCTGCCCACGCCCCCGGGACGCACCTTTCTCGAACTGTGGCACGCCAAACGCGAAAACCCAAACGGAGGCGAGCGATGAACGCAACCGCAGGCTTTCCCACGTCGCAACGACCCGAACGGCTGGACTCCGCTTCGGCAAACGACAGCACCGCCACCCGGCACGCCGACGGTCGTGAACGGGTGCTCGCTGCGATCCGCGCTGCGCTGGGCAAAAATGGCGCAGTTGAGCCTGCCGATCCCGCTGCGCGTGCCGCTGCGATCACCCCGCGCGCACCCCACCCCCGGCTGGCGTTCTCTGAACCAGTCGCGGCACGATGGCAACGACTTTGGACCGCACGTGCCGGAACGGTGCACGAACTCCCTTCCCGCGACGCCCTTCCCGAAGCGGTCGCGGCGTGGTGTGCCGAAGTGGGTGCCACACCGCCCACACACGTGAGCGGCACCCTCCTCGACCTCCCCTGGCCTGCTGCGTGGCAACTGCGCTGCGAACCGGCAACCGTCACCACGGAAACCGCGGTGAGCGAAGCGTACGCTGGCATCGCCGAAGTGGGAAGTGTTGTCTTCCTCTCCGCCCCCGTGCATCCCACCACCCACCGGTTCGTGCCAGACAACCACCTCGTGCTGCTATCGCAGTCCCGCATCGTCTCCCATTTCGAGGAGTTCTGGGCGCTGCTGC
>Ga0116142_10001618_pt1 | contig 26703 bp, 6 predicted proteins | sample AD_UKC033_MetaG_FD_89785 | JGI IMG/M metagenome (GOLD analysis project Ga0116142, IMG submission 89785) | Active sludge microbial communities of municipal wastewater-treating anaerobic digesters from USA - AD_UKC033_MetaG | ecosystem: Engineered > Bioreactor > Anaerobic > Digestate | place: USA... | reverse complement strand
TGGCATTTTGTTTAATCACGAATCGCCCTTACGAGGTGAAACTTTTGTAACTCGAAAAATTACACGCGCGGTATCCCGCATTGCACTTGGACTTCAAGAACGTATGTATATGGGTAATATTGATGCGAAGCGCGATTGGGGACATGCTAAAGACTATGTAGAAGCCATGTATCTGATGCTGCAACGAGATCAAGCAGATGATTATGTAGTGGCAACCGGTATTACTACCAGTGTACGCGATTTTATTATTATGGCCTTTAACGAAATAGGCGTAACCTTAGAATTTAAAGGCACAGGCGATAGTGAATATGCTATTGTAGCAGAATCAAAGCACCCGGAATATAAAGTGGAAATTGGTCAAAAGGTGGTGATGATCGACCCGGCATACTACCGCCCTGCCGAAGTTGATTTACTTATTGGTGATCCCAGCAAAGCACAAAAAGAACTAGGATGGAAACCCAAATATGACCTCGACCAAATTGTTAAAGAAATGGTTGAAGCCGACTTAAAACTATTTAAGCGCGATAAGTATTTAAAAGATGGTGGACATGATATTTATAATTACCACGAAAGTTAATCGTACGCAATGAATAAAAGCGATCGTATATATGTAGCCGGTCACCGGGGAATGGTGGGCTCGGCATTGATTCGGAAACTGAAAAGCGAAGGTTACAATACCATTATCACACGCACTTCAACAGAGTGTGACTTGCGCAATCAGGCAGCGGTGCAAAAACTTTTTAGCGATGAAAAACCCGATTATGTTTTTTTAGCTGCGGCTAAAGTTGGAGGCATTCATGCCAATAATGTTTACCGTGCCGATTTCATTTACGACAATCTGATGATTGAATGTAATGTGATCCGACAAGCCTATGAGCATAAGGTTAAGAAACTATTGTTCCTTGGTTCGTCTTGCATTTATCCTAAAATGAGTGCGCAGCCCATCAAAGAAGAATACTTGCTCACCGGAGCATTGGAACCTACCAATGAGCCTTACGCATTGGCAAAGATTGCCGGTTTGAAAATGTGCGAAGCGTTTCGTCTTCAATACCAATGCAATTTTATTTCAGCAATGCCAACCAATTTATATGGGCCAAATGATAATTATGATTTGAATAATTCTCATGTACTTCCGGCATTGTTGCGAAAATTTTTTCAAGCCAAAGAAGAAGAAAAATCATTCGTTGAGATATGGGGAAGCGGAACACCCAAAAGAGAATTTTTACATGTAAATGATTTGGCTGATGCCTGCTATTTTCTAATGCTGCATTACAACGATGCACAAACTATAAATGTAGGAACAGGAGAAGATATAAGTATAAAAGATTTGGCATTGATGATTAAAAACATCAGTGCTTATAATGGAGAATTAAAATTCAATACCGAGAAACCCGATGGCACTCCGCGAAAATTGTTGGATGTAAATCGCATTCATCAATTGGGATGGAAACACAAAATTTCTCTACAGCAAGGTATTGAGCAGTTGTGGGAAGAGCTTGCAAAAGGGCAGATCGTCCTTCAGTAAGCAAGGCCCGGTTCGGGCACACAGGCTTGTTTTTATTAACAATTTTCATTTTTGTTGAAAAGTAACAAAATGGCAGAAAAGTCAATGTTTACAAGGCTTTTAAAGGTTTTTACAGGCCTGAGCCTTGGCAAAGACAGAAAATATTTTGTGACAGCTATTTGACAAATTCGAAAAACCTATTAAATTGCGTTCATATTCTTACATCGTTAAGAAATTCAATCCCGCTACAAGAAGCCCTTTTCACTTTGAATTATTGTTTTAAAACTTAAACGAGCCTTTAGGCTTGTTTTTGATGTTTTAATATGGCTCTCATCCATATGTTTTTGGGTGAGTGGGATAATTTCTTTGGTAAGAATGATAAAAAAGTTTGGTAAAAACCTTTACAAGTGAAGAGTATTGCTTTAAATTGCATAATTGTCTTACATAAAATAAATCATTAGCGGATGGTAGAATTTTTTACGCTCGCTTTATTAATCTTATTTATCTGTTCGGGTTTGGTGATAACCTGGTTAACACCAATGAGCGTTTTGAATACGCCTGTTACCTGCACAGACAATCAATCTTTTGATCAGGCCCAAAGGGCTGAAGCCACGATAAATACTGATGTACATCGTGGTTTTTCTTTTTCTTCCACTCACTCGGTTTCCGACAAAATTAAACCTACTCATATCATGAAAAAGCTATTCATTCTGTTGCTTGTTTCAGGCTTTATGGCCATCAGTCAAGTTTCAACCGCACAAAGTGTATCCGACATGGAAGGCACCTGGACAGGCGATATCAAAGGAACTCCTATAGAGTTTACTTTTAGTCCTTATCCCGATCGTGGTATGACGATGAAGCTGAATAATGTAAGTCAAACATTGATAGGATACGTTCCTATTGAAAGATATACATCAAATGCATTGGATAATGGTTCTGAGAACGGAGAAGATGATTTTTTCTATATAGTAGTTTATACGAACATTAATAATTCTTCCAATCTTCCGGTTTTGTATGCAGAGTTTGCCGGTAGTTCTACAAACAACATGCAGCTAAATCAAAATCCAATTACACTTGCTAAGCAATCATATATTGCTAAAGTGCAATTTACCGATGCCGGTTTAACTGAAATGAAAATATGGGTGGATTATAACCGCGATGGTTTTAACGATACCGTTACCGCTACCGAATACAAACTCAGCAAATAATTTAACCGAAAGAAAACGAAAACCTTAAAACATAAATTTTGAAAAATATTAAAATCTCTATAGCCATGGGTAATTTCTACAACAACCGAACATCGCTTAAAAACTGGAGTGTTTGTTTAATGACAGCCGTTTTAATGACGGCTTTTAGTCTTTGGCAAACGCCACAGGCTCAGGCACAACTTGTAACACTTGGTACTGGAACAAGCACATTATCTACAACAGTAGGTGCACCAGTTTATTGGTCAGCTTGGACAAGTACATTTGCATTTCATCGAGGAGGAGCAATATATACTGCTTCCGAAATAAATGCTCAAGGAGTATTTGCCGGATCATCAATTGATAAATTGAGATGGTTTCAGAATACAGCCGGATTTGCTGGAGTTACCACCATTATGTCCAGAGTATATATCAAAGAAGTTGGTGCAACAACACAGTTTCCAACCACTACTATTACCTGGGCGACTGAAATTGCAGGTGCAACATTGGTTTATGACAATGCAACTGCCATATCAGGAGGCTCTGGATGGAAAGAGTTTGATATTTCAAATTATATATGGGGAGGAGGCAACATAATGATTTTAGTAGAAAATCAGAGACCTACTTTCACAGGATCAGGAACAATCCCAGCTTGGAGGTATACTTCTACTACTAATGCAGCAGGTTCTACCGGTGGATCTACAATGCCGGCAACATTTTCAAGAAATAGTAATCGTATAAACGTTCAAATGGAGTTCTTGCCTGCTACGCCTGTTGATTTGGCTATGGTCAATCAGGCAGCCCCAATAAACCCTGTTTGTAATGGTGCCAATCAAACCGTTTCGGCTACTTTACAACAATTGGGTACTTCTACCATAGATTTTTCAGTAAACAATGCTACCATTACCTGTAGTGTTACCGGGCCAAACCCAACTTCATTCCCAGCGGTAGTGTTAAACAGTGGTACCTTGGCCAGTTTGGCTACACAAGTGATAACCTTTAGTACAAATTACGATATGACTGCTGCCGGTACCTATACTTTCTCATTCAATGTGAGTATTGCAGGAGACGGATTTGCAGGTAACGACCTATTGGCTTCACCTATTAATACTCAAATACAAGTTGATGCAACTGCATCACCTTTTTATACCATTTGCGATGGAGAAACGGTTCAGTTAAATACTAATATTTCAGGTCAAACGGTGGGTTACAATATAACTTCAATTACACCTAACGTAATACCGGTTCCTGGGGGTGCTTTAAGCCCAGTTACAGGTGATGATGTGTATTCCGGACCACAAACTTTACCTTTTACTTTTACTTTTTATGGAGTTCCTCAAACCGTTTTATACATTAATTCAAATGGATATGTAGAGTTTGCAACCAATTTGGCTACCGCGGTTGAAAGTAGAGTACCTACTTTGTTCCCAACAGCAACCAACCCAAACAATTGTATCGCATTTGGTTGGGAGGATCTAAATCCAACTGCCGGGCAAGTAACTGCTTATACGGTAGGCACTGCTCCATTCAGGATATATGTTGTTAACTTTGATAACGTTAATTATTTTTCTGCAACTCCCGGAATTTCTACTCAATTGCAATTGCATGAAAACAATGGAAATAGTCGTTTTGAAATTCACTTAACCAATAATACGCAAGGTTCAAATACAACCGCATTAGGTTCTGAAAATGCCACAGGTACTGTTGGTGGTTCACCTCCGGGTAGATCTGTGGGAAATTGGGGTGCAGTAACATATCCTGAAGCTTGGAGATTTGATGCTGCCTCACCTCCAACATTTTCTTGGAGCGGACCGGCATTAAGTGCTACTAATATCTCTAATCCTACCGCAACTCCTCCAATCGGCTTTACGACTTATACCGTAACAGTTACCGATGGCGTTACAGGATGTTCGGCTACGGATACAGTTGGTATAAATAACTTAGGGGCAGGTAACCCTCCACCTACCGCTCCTGGCGATTCATTATGCCAGGGCGAAACTGCCAATTTAACAGCCAGCGGACCCGGAACTTTACGTTGGTGGGATGCCCCTGTAGGTGGAACACAATTGGCCACAGGCCCAACTTTTAACCCAACACCATTGGTTACCGACACTTTCTATGTTGATGATTTTAATGGCATTTGTCCTTCGGTACGTACCGAAGTGATTGTGGTGGTAACTCCTGCACCGGTCTTGACTGTATCTGACGATACAACCTTATGTTCAAATAACTCATTGACTCTTGAATCGCAAGGCTTCATTGATGCTTGTGGTTTGGTGGTCATTTCAGAGGTTCAGCAGTTTGAAGCCGGTACCGGACAAGGGCCTCCCTCACCATTTGAACCTGGGGATGACTGGATTGAATTAACCAATATAAGCCCTGTTCCGGTTGATATTTCGGGATGGAGACTTGAAGTAACAGGTTCTGCCGTAGGCAATCAGGTTATTCCTGCCGGAAACATAATTCCTGCCGGAGCCGTATTTGTAATATCAAGGGGTGCAGGCAGTCCAAATATACCGGGAGTATATTTTGCCTCTACTTTACCTACTACAAGTTCAACCGTTCAAAATGGTTATATATTATATGATCAAAACAATACCATTAAAGATGTTGTAGCATTGAATGGCTTTAATGTGGTAGGAACCGGTGCTCCTGCGGTAACAGCATCAGATTGGTCCGGTGCCATTGGCACTTCCTCATCCGGAGTTAGCCGTATTGCAGCTACCGATAATAATAATGCATCTGATTGGGTGGTTCACGCAGCCGGTCCAAATGCTTCCAGCATTGGAACACTCAACACAACGTTTACTCAGCCTCCATGTAACTTAAGCTACAGTTGGTCAACCGGTGATACTACACAAGACATTACCTTTATCGTAAGCGGTACACAAACCTATACGGTTACCGTTACCGATCAAAGTACTGGTTGTACCACAACAGGAAGTGTAACCGTAACCTCTCCCGGTGTAGCCAACAACGCACCTGGCGTTACTAATGATACGATTTGTGTTGGTGAAACAGCCAGCATTACCGCTACCGGTTCGAGTACAATTAAGTGGTACGATTCAGAATTTGGTGGCACCTTGCTCTTTACAGGCGCTACCTTTAACCCAACTCCGGTAGTTACTACCAGCTATTGGGCCGAAGACGACAATGGCGTTTGTCCGAGCGTTAGAACCGAAGCAGTAGTGGTGGTAAATCCTTTGCCAACCATCTTCCCTACGGCTGATGCCAATACCATTTGCGAAGGATCGAGCACTACACTACATGCGAATAACTTTATCAGTGGAACCTTTAATGCCACTCCTGTAGGAACAACTAATAGTTCTGCCGCTGTTGGTTTTGAAATACAGAATAATTCTGCCTTCCCTATTACTATAAACTATTTATACTTTAATAGTACTGCTACTTTAGGTACTAATTTAACAGAGTCGGTTTATTTGAGAACTTCTTCAATGGCCTGTTCTTATCCAACCAATGTGTCAACAGATGCAAATTGGACGCTTATTGCTTCGAATATTGCTTGTGTTTCTGGTGGTACAAGTACTCCACCTTCAGTAATTAATTACACTTTAATACCTGTTGATTTGAATGTAACCATTCCTCCGGGAGCTACCTATTCTTTTGCATTAGGTGGACAAAGCGTTGCTTATTTAACCGGTTCAGGTTGTGCAACTAATTTAGGAAGTGATGGTACTATAACAATGTATTCAGGATGGGGTGGAACATTAACATCCAGTATTGCAAATCGAAACTTTTATGGAAAAGTAGATTATTCATTCGGAGATCCAAACTTAACATTCGATTGGCAACCTGCGGCATCGTTAAACAACAATGCCATTGCCGATCCGGTTGCTTCTCCAACAACCACTACTATTTATACCTTAACCGTAACCGATTTGAATGGATGTTCGGCTTCGGATACTACCATAGTTAATGTTATTCCTGCATTGCCTACACCAACATTGGATAGCGTTACGAATGTATTTTGTGGTTGTGGACAAGCCAATATTTATGCTACACCTGTTAATGGTGGTAATTTAGAATGGTACGATGCCCCAACAGGTGGTAACTTAATAGGTACCGGTTCTCCTTTAGTAACTCCTTATGCTTGCGGAACACAAACCTGGTATGCTCAAGAAGTGGACCCGGGTTCGGGATGTTCTTCACTTAACCGCTTAGCGGTAACAGTAATACCGGGCATTGCAGATGATGTAAATATAAGTGCCAGCACTACGCAATTGTGCGATGGTATAGGTTCAGCTACTTTAAGTGCAAGCAGTACGAACGACCCCAACTATCAATATAGCTGGGCCCCTGCCGCAGGTTTGAGTGCAACTTCAGGAACACCTGTAATTGCAACTCCTTCGGTAACCACAACCTATATTTTAACCGGTACCGATACAAGCACCGGTTGTGTGAATACCGATACCGTTGTGATCAATGTTGGTAGTACTCCTATAATTACTTCTGTAACGGCAGATCAATCTGTGTTCTGTGAAAATACAGTTATTAATCTGAGTGCTTCTGCTATTTTATCGGGTGGTACACCTCCTACCAATGGATTCACAGGCACTTATGTACCAGTATCATGGACAGAACAACATACGAGCGGTGATTTAGGAACTATTAACTTTCATACCTCATCTGATTTGAATATGAATTCAAGTGATGGTGGAACAGGTAATACAAGTATTGATGTAATTCATGTGATCAATGCAAATGGTTTTGTTACCTTCGATTGGCAATATTCAACTGTTGATGGGGCTAATTTCGATTTTCCTCAATATTACTTAAATGGAATACGTACAAATGTACCCGGATATAATACCGGAGGTGGTTTGGTTCAAAGCAGTTCAGCTTCAATTGCAGTAAGCAATGGCGATGTATTTGGATTTACAATGACCAGTTCCGATAATTTATTTGGAGCTGCTACTTGTAATTTTAATAACGTAGTATTCCCGGGAACTCCTTCAGGGTCTGGCACAATCACTTATTCATGGTCGCCAGCTACCAACCCTGCTACCGGAGCAAACGTACAAGCTACGCCTCCTTCAGGAAATACGTATTATGTAGTTACAGCCGATAACAATGGTTGTACTTCTCAAGACTCAATCTTGGTTACGGCATTGCCAACCCCTGCAGCGCCTGCTTGTTTAGGCGATACCATTTGTGGTCAGGGTACGGTTAATTTAAGTGCTGTTGGTTCGGGTGGTACTCTGTTATGGACCGATACTATTGGTGGTCCTGTGGTTGCTACGGGTAATAACTATAGTCCTTATGTATTCAGCAGTGGGTCAGCCTACGTGGTTGAAGATCCGGGTGCTACACCTGCTCAAATTGGTTACGATCCGGTATCGAACCCAACAGCCGGTGTGGGTTATTTCCCAACTACACAGCAGTATATGGTATTCTCGGTATTATCCGATAATGGTCTTCGTATCAACACGGTTGATATTATCCCTAACGGACCTATTGGTTCACCTTATGCTATACAATTACAAGACAGTGCCGGAAATAATTTAGGTGGATTGGTGAGTGGTGTTACTACCGTTACCAACACTTCAGTGAATCCTCCTTTCAACGTGCAAACCGTTAACTTAAACTGGTTTGTACCTAAAGGAAATCAATACCGTATGCGTATTGTTACCAGCCCTAACTTATTGGTACATCAAAATGGTACCGTAGCAGCCGGTGCTCCTTATCAGATTCCTTTCCAGATATTGATTAACGGATATGGATCTCATATTCCTCCTGCTGCTCCTACAATTTTTGGTAGTACTACATTCGGATTATTCTATAATTGGAATGTTTCTTATGGATGTTTCTCTCAAGCATGTATAGCTAATTATCAGGTAGATCCTGCACCTCCATTGAGCATTACCCCTAGCGGTTCAACTTCGGCTTGCGATCAGGCAAACGTGGTATTGACTGCCGGTGGCGATCCTTCATGGACCAGCTTCTCATGGTCACCAGCTGCAGGCTTAAGTGCTACCAGTGGTGCCAGCGTTACTGCTACCCCAACCGTTACGACTACCTATATTGTTACAGCTAGTGGTGGTGGTTGCATTGATACCGCTTCAGTTACCATTACGGTAAATCCTGCTCCTTTAGTTAGCATAGATATTCCATTGGTAGATACCGTTTGTATCGGTAATGGATTGCAATTAAATGCTGTGGCCTCTAAGAGCAGTGTGGTTACGATAGGTGGCGGGCAAGATCCGGGCTTAGTTACCGGACAAATATTTAACGGTGCAAACTTAACTCAGCGTTCACAAATTCTAATCAGAGCATCAGAATTAAATGCAGCAGGCATTTTAGGACCTGGTCAAATAAGCTCATTAGCATTCAATGTTTCCAATAAATTAAGTACGCAGCCTTATACCGGATTTACTATCAGTATGGCGCATGCTTCTCCAAATGGATGTTTTGCTGTTACAACCTATCAAACAGCCGGATTTACTACTGTGTTTACAGGTAATGTAAGTACTGTATTGGGTTGGAACACCATGAACTTCAGCACGCCATTCATGTGGGATGGAGTATCTGATGTGGTTATCAATACTTGTTTCGCAAATGCTACAACCTCATTTTTTGACTTGGTATTTATGACCGCTACTCCGGCATGTAATACCTTCCGTTCAGACAATGCCGATCCATGTGCCGATTTAACAGGTGCTTTGCAGCAATTCCGTCCGAGCATGCGATTAACTGGTGGAGCAGTAACTTATTCATGGTCACCTGCGGCTAATTTGGACAATCCAAATATTGCAAACCCAACCTTTACGGCAACTACATTAGGTACCGAGAACTTCTTTGTTACCGTAACCGATCCTGCGAGTGGTTGTACCGCGAGCAGCAATGTGGTAGTAGTAGTTTCTACATTCCCTGAAGCTCCGGCAATTTCTTTCGTAGGAGATTCAGTATTATGTTATAGTGGTGTAACCTCATTCACTTCTACTGCAACATTGGGAATGTTGCAATGGCAAATTTCTAATGATGGTATTAACTTCTCTGATATTAGCGGAGCGGATAGTTCTTTCTATGAAACCGATACGCTTAGCAGTATGACTTGGTACAGACTAAAAGCATATTGTCAAGACACTGTTTATTCTAACATATTAAAAGTTGATATATCTGCTCCTCAAATATTATCATCCTTAGGAGATACAATTTGTGGTATCGGTGCTGTTAACTTAACTGCTACCAGTAATGGGTTCCCAATTGTATGGTATGATGAAGCCAGTGGCGGAACGCCTTTAGCATATGGTTCTCCATTTAACCCAATTATTACCGGTACCGATACATTCTACGTGGCTGCTATTGACACCTTGATAAGCGGTTCAGGAAATCAAGCAGGCTCCTCTGCAATTTTAATTACAGAGGCCGATTTAGGTGGAACAGATCAAATCGAGATTCAAAACGTAAGTGGCTCAGCAGTTGATGTAACAGGTTGGAGACTTGCAGTAAGTGACAGTTATACAGACATTAATTTTGTCAATGCAACCGTTCAGGTTCTATCAGGTACTATTGCTCCGGGTCAAACCATGTTCTGGACTGATGGAGTTACTAATCCTTGGGGATCGAATTTGTTCTGGAATCCTGGGTCATTCCCTTCATTTACCGGATGGGCTATTTTGATGGATAATACCGGTGCAATCAGAGATTTTGTTATTTGGAACTGGCCTTCAGCAAATATTGCCGGTATGAGCATAAACATACCCGGCAATCCAAGTAACCCTGTTGCTCCTGCTTCTGCATGGACAGGAAATGGTATTGATGCTACAACTGCAAATGCAGGATTGAGCTTATCAAGAAATGGTACTTCGGATAATAATGATTTAAACGACTTCGCAATTCAAACTACAAGTATAAATGCAACCAATCCGGGTATGACATTACCTTTTGCCGGTTCGGGTGGCGCTTGTGAATCTGGTCGTGTAATGGTAGTTGCAGTTTCAACTCCTGCTGATGATATTACAGCAAGTGCAATCGATTCTGACCTTTGCTTAGGCGAGTGTACCGATCTTTCTGCAAATAGCTTAAATACAAACTATCAATATACCTGGCAGCCGGGTAATTTAATTGGTCAAACGGTTAATGTTTGTCCTACGCAAACAACTACTTATATTGTTTATGGTATAGATCCTACAACTCCTGATTCTTGTCAGAGTTCAGACACTATTACTGTTGTAGTAAATGCCTTACCATCGGTTACAGCCATAAATGCTGTTCCTGCGGTAGTTTGTGCCGGTGACTCAATTCAATTGAGCGCAAGTGGAACCTCTCCGTTTGGAACCACTTATCAGGTATCATCCGTACCATTTGCACCGATAGCCGGTGTGGGTACTGCTGTTACTTTGGGTGACGATCAAACCAGTGCTGCATTGCCTATAGGATTTAACTTTGGTTTCTATGGTAATTCATACAGCCAATTTGTAATTGCCTCCAATGGATTTATATCCTTTGATCTGGCTGCTCCTAACGGATGTTGTACCGGTGGTTTATTGCCTGGTGCAGGCACTCCAAATAATATTATTACCTTCCCATGGGAAGACTTTAACCCTGGTGCTGGTGGAACGATTGATTATTTCACTACCGGTATTTCGCCCAATCAAAAATTGGTAGTTAACTTCAATGCTATTCCTCACTTTGGAGGTGGCGGTAGCCCAATGACATCTCAAATTGTTTTGAGTGAAGGATCCAATATTATTCAGGTTCACATTACGCAAATGACCACCGATGGTGGCAACCATACCTTAGGTATTGAGAATTCAAATGGTACCTTAGCCGAAGTAGTTCCAGGTCGCAATGCGAACAATAGCTGGTCGGCTACCAATGAAGGATGGCAGTTTGCACCAAGTGGTGTAACCTATAGCTGGGCTCCTGCCGGATTATTCTCTAATCCAAATCAGCAAACCGCTAATGCGGTATTGAATGGTCCAACTACATTTGTAGTAACCGTGACAGATAATATTACCGGTTGTACAGCACAAGATTCTATTAGCGTTTCTCCTGTAGCTGTGCCTCAACCTATTATTTCACCAGACGATACTACGGTTTGTACCGGTGGATCAGTAACCTTAGTTGCTTCCGATCCGGTTAACTATCCTGGTGGATGGCCAATTGGTACTTTATTCGATTGGGGCTTTGGTCCTAGTCCTGATAGTACTTTCACTACAGTAGGAGTTGGATTATTCCAGGTAACGGTTTACTTCCCACCTAACTTTGGTGGTTGTATCGCAACTTCCGGAATTGCCAATGTAAACTTCATTGATGCTCCGGTAGCCGTTGCCATACCTACCTCTGCACTTTGTGCGGGTGATCCGAGCGGTTCAATTACCGGCTTGGCATTCTTAGGTGTGCCGCCATATCGCTACCAGTGGTATGATAACAATAACGTCTTAATACGTGATACCATCAGTTTCTTAGGATCTGATTTAATCACAGGACTACCTACTGGCAACTATTGCTTAGTGGTAACCGATAAAGCAAATACCAACAGCTATCCTCCACCACAGTGTTCATCATTCCCTGCATGTGCATTTGTTGGTGAGCCATTGCCGGTATCAGCTACAGAAACTCATGTAGATGTAGTTTGCTATGGTGATGCTTCAGGATCGATAGACATTACTCCTTCAGGTGGAACACCTCCATATACTTATTTATGGAGCAATAATGCCACTTCTGAAGACCTTGTTAATATAACAGCAGGTACCTATACCGTTACGGTTACCGATGCTAATGGTTGTACCTACCAAACCGCTGTAGATATATTAAGCAACCCACAAATTGTGGTTGGTAAAACAGTAGTAAACGTAAGCTGCTTTGGCGGTGGTGACGGTATTGCCAGTGTTGCTGTAAGCGGTGGAGTTGGTCCATACACTTACTTATGGAGCAATGGTGCAACGGATGAAGATGCGGATAGCTTGTCATCAGGCATCTATTGTGTAACCATAACCGATGCAGTTGGTTGTGATACGGTTGTTTGCTTCTTAATAGCTGAGCCTGCTCAGATGCAAGTAGTAGCAACGGTTGTTAACCCTGCTTGTCATGGAACATGTAACGGTTCAATTTCATTAGCAGTTAGCGGTGGAACACCATACAGTTCAGGAAGCGGATATAACTTCTTATGGTCGAACGGAGCAACCACTTCGTCTGCCAGCGGATTGTGTGCCGGAACCTATACCATTACGGTGAGCGATTCATTAGGATGCTTACACTATGTGGTAGCTCAGGTAATACAACCGGATTCATTATTGCAATTGCAAGCGACACTTACCAACCCATCATGCTTCGGTGGATCTAATGGATCTATTGTTGCAATTCCTCAGGGTGGTGTAGCACCATATACTTACTTATGGAGCAATGGTCAAACAACAGCTACGGCTACAGGCTTAACTGCCGGTACCTACGTTGTTACCGTGACCGATGCAAACGGTTGTGTGAAATTAGGTTCTTATTCATTGATTAATCCTCCTGCCTTTACGCATACCATGTCAGTGGTGAATGCCAGCTGTAATGGTGCATGTGATGGCAAGTTGATTGTAAATATCAGCGGTGGTACACCTCCATATTCATATTTATGGAATACCAACCCTGCTCAAACAACTAATGTTGCAGACAATTTATGTGCAGGTAGTTATACCTTAATAGTAACCGATGCGAATGGTTGTACTTACCAGGTAAATGGTACAGTTACCGAGCCTGATGCCATCGCATTGAATGAGGTAGTAACCGATCTTGTATGTAATGGTGCGAACAATGGTATTATCGAACTATATGTAACAGGTGGAGTAGCTCCATATACTTACATTTGGTCAAATGGTAATTCGACTGCAACAAACAGTGGTTTATCAGCTGGATCATATACCGTTACCGTTACCGATGCCAGTGGTTGTGTTCATACACAAACCATCATTGTTAGTGAACCATCAGCGATTGTAATTGCCGGTACAGCTACTAATGTAAGTTGTAATGGTGGTACCAACGGAAGTATTTCTGTTGTTGTTAGCGGTGGTGTATCTCCATACTTATTTGATTGGAATACCGGTGAAACAACTCAAAGTGTTGCCGGATTACCAGCTGGTGTTTATACCGTAACAGTAACCGATGACAATGGATGTAGTTCATCGATGTCATGGACTATTACGGAGCCTACAGCATTGAGTTGTATCTGTCCTTCTTCGGTAACTAATGTAAGTTGTGCCGGTGGATCAGATGGTTCAATAACTGCAATTCCAGTTGGCGGAACACCTCCTTATAGCTATTTGTGGAGCAATGGTGCTCAAACAAGTACGGTTGGTGGATTGTCAGCCGGAAACTATACGGTGACTATAACAGATGCGAATGGTTGTATCCATATTTCCGTGGTTACCGTAACTGAGCCTTCACCTTTAGCAGTATTTACCATTCCAAATGATGTAAGCTGCTATGGTTTAAGTGATGGATCAATACAAGCCTTAGCCATTGGTGGAACTCCTCCTTATAGCTATAGCTGGAGTACCAATCCTGTTCAAACCACTTCTACAGCAACCGGCTTAGCTGCAGGTGCTTATACTGTAGTAGTTACCGATGCAAATGGTTGTACTCAAGCAGTAACAACTACCATCAATGAGCCTGCTGAAATCGTAATCAACATTGTTCGTAAGAAGAATGTGAGCTGTTATGGCGGATCGGATGGTATTGCTAAAGTTAAAGCGGTAGGTGGTACCTCTCCATTCTCCTATTTATGGAGCACAGGTGCAACCACTCAGGATATCATTGGTATGCCTGCAGGTACTTATAAAGTAACGGTGACCGATGCAAATGGTTGTACACGTTCACGTAACGTAACCATAAACTCCGCTCCACAAATGGTGGCATTGTATATTGTAACTAATGTATCGTGCAACGGAGGAAGCGATGGATCAATTGATCTTACTGTTACCGGTGGAACCCCTCATAACCAAAATGGTCCATATCGATATACTTGGAGCAATGGAGCAACCACAGAAGATTTAACCGGCATATCTGCAGGTGTTTATACTGTGGCGGTTAAAGATCGTAAGAAGTGTATCATATATGCTACCATCATTGTTAACGAGCCTCCTGCATTGAACTGTAGTTCGAGCAGCACAGCCGCAAGCTGTAGTGGTGGAAACGATGGATCGGCTTCTGTATTCCCAACGGGTGGTGTAGTTCCTTACAGCTTCTTATGGAGCAATGGTTCAACAGCGATTACAGCAACCAACCTTGCTGCCGGAACTTATACAGTCGTGGTTACCGATGCTAAAGGTTGTACTTCTGAGTGTGCAGTGACTGTTTCTCAGTCTAGCTCATTAAGTTGTTCTGTAAACAATCAGTGCTTCCAGCCGGTAAGTTGTTTTGGAGCTAACGATGGAGCAGCATGTATAGATGTAAATGGTGGAACGGGTCCTTATATGTATATATGGAGTACAAACCCGGTTCAAACTACTGCTTCTGCAACAGGTTTACCTGCGGGTACTTATACCGTAATAGTGGTGGATGCTAATGGTTGTAATACCAGTTGTACTGTGGTTATTCCAGAGCCTCCTGCAATTAACTTATCATGCAGTGTAGATAATAACGTAAGCTGTAATGGTGGAAATGATGGTCAGGCTACAGCTGTTGCTACCGGTGGTTCTGGTCAGCTAAGCTACTTATGGAATACCAATCCTGCTCAAACAACAGCTACGGCTGTAGGTTTAAGTACAGGTGTTTGGACTGTAGTAGTTACCGATGCCAATGGATGTACTGCAGTATGTGATGTTACAGTAACCGAACCGGTTGCAATAACAGCTACATTCTCTGTGGTGAATACCACTTGTAATGGTGGCAATGACGGATCAGCTACAGTATTCCCAGTGGGTGGAACCGGAGCTTATACTTACTTATGGAGCGATGGTCAGACGACACAAACAGCTAGTGGATTAGTAGCCGGATCGTACAGCGTAACGGTAACGGATGCCAACAACTGTTCTATAGTAGTAAGTGGAATTATAGTAAATCAACCTAATTCAATTGTGATAGGTGCATTGTCAACAACCAGTGTAAGTTGCACCGGTGGTAACAATGGTACTGCTTCTGTTACAACAATATCAGGTGGAACACCTCCATATACAATCTTATGGAATACAGTACCTCCACAGAATACTGCAACTGCCACTGGTTTAGTTGCTGGTATGTATACTGTTACGGTAACAGATGCTGTAGGATGTTCTGCTCAGGATAGCATTGAAGTAACCGAGCCAGACAGTGCTTTAGTGGTTACAATGATTAACGTAGTAAACATTCCATGTAATGGTGGATTGGGTTCTGCAACTGCATTGGCAGAAGGAGGAACCGCACCGTACAGTTACTTGTGGAGCAATGGTCAAACAACAGCTACAGCAACCGGATTAACGGCTGGTGTGTATGTTGTTACCGTTACTGATGCAAATGGATGTAATGAAATGGCGAATGTAGTGATCAGTCAGCCTGGTACTTTACAGGTAGATATTGATCCTTCAGTAAACCCATCATGTTTCGGTGGAAACGATGGTTCAGCTCTAGCTGTTCCGGTGGGTGGTACACAGCCTTATAGCTACTTGTGGAGCGATGGTCAAACAACTGATCTTGCAGTTGGATTAATAGCCGGTGTTTATACCGTTACTGTTACCGATGCAGGTGGTTGTACCGCTACTGAAGAAGTAGAGATCATTGACCCAAGTCAGATTATTGCGAATTGTTCAGTATTGGATCATGTATCTTGTAATGGATATTCCGATGGTAAAGTAACTGTATCTGCCGTAGGTGGAACAGGTGCTCTATCTTACTTGTGGAGCAATGGAGCGACAACAGCTACTGCTAATTTAGTTGCAGCCGGAGTTCATACCGTTACCATTACCGATGCCAATGGATGTAGTATTACTTGTCAGGTGACCGTAAATGAGCCTGCAGGAATGTTATTGAACATCAGTGGTTCGAATGTAGCTTGTAATGGCGGTAACAGTGGTTCTGCTACCGTAAGTGTTAGTGGTGGAACAGCTCCATACATGTTCTTATGGAATAATCTTCAGAATACTCCAACAGCTACAAACTTAGTGGCAGGCGTGTATACAGTAATAGTTCAAGATTTCTCTGGATGTACTGCATCTGCAAGTATTGTAATAACTGAGCCTTCAGCACTTGTATGTGTTGACTCTACTGTAGTTGCTCCTACTTGCTTTGGTAGTGCTGATGGAAGTGGAACAACCAATGTAAGTGGTGGTACTCCATATAGTGTGGGTGCTCCATATACGTATGCTTGGAATACAGTTCCGGTACAAACTACCGCTACTGCAACAGGATTGGCTGCTGGTACATATTATGTAACAGTAACTGACTCTCTAGGATGTAGCATAGTATGCTGTGTTAAAATTGGTCAACCTACTCAGTTGAATTATGGATATACAGTAACTAATGTTGACTGTAATGGAAACTTAACCGGTGCAATTGACTTAACCGTTAGTGGTGGAGTTCCTTCATACTCTTTTGTATGGAGCAACGGAGCAACTACCGAAGACTTAAGTGGTGTTGGAGCCGGTACATACAGTGTTACCATATCTGATGTGAATGGTTGTGTAGTTAATGCTAGCATAACAGTTACAGAGCCTGCAGCATTACTATTAAGTACTGTTGGAATTGACGCAAGTTGTGGACAGGATAATGGTTCTGCTACCGTAACCGCTACAGGTGGAGTAGGTCCTTATACTTATCTATGGTCTGATGGTCAGTTCTATGCAACGGCTACCGGATTGGCAGCAGGTGTTTATAACGTGATCGTTACGGATGCAAATGGTTGTGTGAATGCAGATGTAGTTATTATCGGTCAAACCGGTAACTTAAGCTGCTCTATTTCTTCTACAACTAATGTAACATGTAATGGATATCAAGATGGTTCAGCTACTGTTGTTGTTAATGGTGGAACTCCTCCATATTCATACAACTGGAATACTGCACCATTCCAAAGCACTGCAACTGCAACTGGACTGGGAGCTGGTGTTTATACCGTAACCATTACTGATGCTAGTGGATGTTCTACATCTTGCATTGCTGTTATTAATGAACCAATGCCATTGGCATTAAATATCAATAAGGTTGACAACAACTGCTACGGTGCTGCTACCGGACATGCTACTGCTAATGTAAGTGGAGGCACACAGCCATATACTTACTTGTGGAGCAATGGTCAAACTACCGCTATGGCAGGTGGATTGGCTGCCGGTACTTATTTTATAACGGTAACCGATGCCAACGGATGTAGCATTAATGGATCTGTTCAGATAACTGAACCTGCACCATTTACATGCAACACTTCTTGTACGTTTGCATATTGTGGTCAGGCTAATGGTACTGCAACTGTAAATGTGTTTGGTGGTCAGGCTCCATACAGCTATAGCTGGAATACCAGCCCGATCCAAACCAATGCAATTGCTACTGACCTTGCAGCTGGTACTTACACTGTAGTGGTGACTGATGCAAATGGTTGTACTACAATGTGTACTGTAGTTGTAAATCAACCTGCTTCATTGTCAGCTGTTTTGGTTCCAACGCATGTATCATGTAATGGTGCTGCCGATGGTTCATTAGCGGTTACCAACTTAAGTGGTGGTATTATGCCTTACAGCTTTGCATGGAGCAATGGTCAAACGACTCAGAATGCTAGTGGATTAGCCGGAGGTTCATATACGGTTACCATTACCGATTCAACAGGTTGTACTCTTGAATTATCTGGTGTTGTAAACGAGCCTGCTGCATTATCTCTTGCCATGAGCAAGACTGATGTTAGCTGCAATGGATACAGCAACGGTAGCGCAGGTGTAATTGTTAGTGGTGGAACTTCACCATACTCTTATAGCTGGAGCACTGGAGGAAACCAAAATGTAATCAGTAATCTGCTTGCAGGTTGGTACTATGTAACAGTAAGCGATGCAAATGGATGTATTGCACAAGATAGCATTGAAGTTGTTGAGCCTGCACCAATGGTTGTAGTTGACTCAATACTTCAAGTAGCAGGTTGTGGTGTAGCCAACGGATCAGCTCAAGTGAGTGTATCCGGAGGAAGTGGACCATACAGCTATGCATGGAATACCAACCCGGTTCAAACAACGGCAACAGCTACCGGTTTACCGGCAGGTGCTAATTATGTAACTGTAACCGATGAAAATGGTTGTGTTACTGTTCATTGTGTAATTATGCCTAACAATGGTAACCTAGCGTTGAATATTGCTTCACCAGTTTATGCAGGTGGATATAATATCCGTTGCAATGGTGGTACTGATGGTTCTGTGAATCTGACGGTAGTTAGTGGAAGCGGCACATACACCTACTTATGGAGTAATGGTGCAACCACTGAAGATATCACTGGATTAACAGCGGGTACATACACAGTTACTGTTGATGATGGAACTTGTATTGCTGCAGCTCAGATTACTTTAACTGAGCCGGATGCAATAGCACTATCAGTAACTAAGACCGATATCAGTTGCTTTGGTGGAAATAACGGAAACGCTACAGTTCATGTGAGTGGTGGAGTTGCTCCTTACTCATATAACTGGAGCACAGCGCCAATTCAAACTACTCAAACTGCTACCGGATTGACGGCTGGTATCTACACCGTAACGGTTGGAGATGCTAACGGATGTACCGCTTCAATGTTGGTAATTATCAGTCAGCCTGCAACACCATTGTCGATCAGCGGAACCGGTACAAATGTCGACTGTAACGGTGGAAACACTGGTACTATTGACATAGTGATCAGCGGTGGAACTACACCATACTCATTTGTTTGGGATGATGGTGCAACTACTGAAGATCGTTCCGACTTAGTTGCCGGTCCATATACAATCAATGTAATTGACGGTAAAGGTTGTGCAGCATACTTATGCGTAGTGATTACAGAGCCAAATCAATTGGTATGTTCAGTTGCTGAAAATAACATCAGCTGTAACGGAGCAAATGATGGAACAGCTTCTGTAAGTGCAAGTGGTGGAACTGCACCATATAGCTATGCTTGGAGCAATGGCTCTACAATGTCTTCTGTAAGCGGATTATCTGGTGGTACTTATACAGTTATTGTTACCGATGCGAATGGATGTAGTACTCAGTGCAGCGCCTCGATCAGTAATCCTGCAGCCTTGTCTATCAGCACCAGTCAGACGAACGTTTCATTCCCTGGAGGAAGTGATGGTTCTGCTACAGCTACAGTAGGTGGAGGAACTCCTCCATACAGTTATAGCTGGAACACTGTTCCTGCTCAAACAACTGCTTCTGCAAGTGGATTGTATGCTTCTACTTATACTGTAGTAGTTACCGATGCTAATAATTGTACTGTAGCGGCAACAGTAGTTATTACTGAGCCTGCATACAGCTGTATTGGATTCAGAACTGAAACTACTGCTGGTTGGAATGTAGCTCCTAACGGAAGCAATGCCGGAACCTACTTAGCAAATAACTTTAATGCGGTATTCCCTGGTCCTGCATACTTAACACTTGGTGGTACTTCGTACTGTGCCGGTGGTAAGTCACTACAGTTAACCAATGTAACGGCTGTGAAGTTGTTCTTGCCAAGTACTGGATCTCCTGCGTCATTGACAGCTAACTTGGTGAATCCAACATTCTCAACGTATAGCAATACTTTCGCTGCTGAATTGGTAGCGTTGACATTGAACGTTAAGTTTGATCAGTATGATCCTAATTTTGCGCCTACCAGCACCGTTAGCTTAGGCAATATGATTTATGCAAACGCGCCATTCAGTGGTATGACCGTAAATCAAATATTGGCTGAGGCTAATAAGAAACTGGCAGGTTGTAGCTCACCATACAGTGCAACTGCACTTTCAAATGCAGTAGCATTGATCAACCAAAGTTGGTCAGGTGGTGTTCAACAGAACAGTGTGCTTACTTGTCCTGCTGCTCCTCCAAGAGTTGCTCACGGATTAGGTGATGGAATGGCTGTGAAGGCATTCCCGAACCCAACCGATGGATCGCTAAGCTTACAGTTTAATGCTGAATATGGAGCTCAGTACACTATGCACATGATGGATATGACGGGTAAGATGGTTTATAGCCACAGCGGTATTGCCGATGGCGGATTGAACCAAATCAACTACGACTTTAGCACATTGCGCAAAGGTGTATATATGATTCAACTTAATGTTGATGGTGATAGTGAAATCGTAAGAATTGTTCTTCAATAAGAAGTTCGTTCCGAATCGATAAATAGCCCCTACAAACAAAATGGTCTGCAAGAAATTGCAGACCATTTTTGTTGTTAATCGAAGAAGTGTAGATTTGGGAATGCATTTAAAGAGTTGTATATATTCTGCACTACTTCTTTTTCTTTCCGCTTGTGATTTTAGTGAGGTAAATTTTGAAGTAAGCAATGTTCACATTTTAGAAGGCATGATGCCTAAGGAAGGGAACTATCGTTTGGAGATGGATTTAAACAACGCATTTCAGAATGGAATTGTGATTCCTTCTGATAATCAAGATCCGGGGTTTATTAGATTCTCCTTAGATATAAAAGGGACACCTAATGAGATAATCTACTATAAAGTTTATTATCAAAACAAGAAGTATAAATTAGAAGAGAATGATCCTCTATCGCATGAAAATTTCTATGGTTCATGGGAGAATCCTGATGAAGTTCGTTCAGTAAAAATTCCAGATGAAGGAATCATTACCATTAAAGATTCTCTTCGAATAATGGGTAATCCTAGAAACGAGGAAAAATATTATGGTGGGACAAAATTAAGTCATGCCGAGAAAGAGCTACTCATTAAATCCTATATCGAAGAAATTGAATCCAATCCGGAATGGTTGAATTCTATTAAAGAAAAATCGAACAAATCCGGAAGATCTTTAAGTGAACAGCTGCACATGGATGCGGTGTATATGGCGAATCAAAAAGAAGATGAAGGAAGCATCAACAATCGATGGAAACGAAACCCTCGTACCGGAACATATGAATTTTCGATTTTGGTTTTTAATGAAGGCGCATTTCAGGAGTTGGATAGCAGTGTCCTCTTTCTATCCCAAAAGTCCTCATCCGGAGAGTTTATAAATCCATGGAGTATTATTAAAAGTGAAAAATCAGGAATCAATTGGGTTTGGATTCCTTTCCAAGAAGAGCTAAGTGTTTTTGCACGTTATACAGGAGCAAATGGCATTTATGTAGATCGCTTTAAATATCCGGGAGAAGAATTCTCTGATCATTGTTTCACAGAGCAGTGCGGAGATCACAAAGAGTTGTTTCAAAATGCGTTGTTTGAACAGTATTTTCATATGCTTCATAAGGATAAGAACTTTAACAACATTGATGCATCAATGGATGTTGTTGGAGAGAATATGTCGAATGCTCAGTTTGAAGAGTATTCCAAATGGCCGGATCATAAAAGATTGAAAGATCATTTTTATATAACGGATTGCCCATGCAAGACAGTAGCTAAAAATGAAAATGCTATTGAACTATCTAATCCGGGGAATCAATCAAGAAAGGATAAGCGAAAAGAACAAGTAGGAATTATTTCACGCATTGGCTTAACGTATGGAACTTACAGAGCTAAAATAAAGTTTCCTGAATTGCTTAGTTCCAATAATGTTTGGAATGGATTGACCAATGCATTTTGGTTGTTGTATCAATCGGAGTCGAAGTGGAATGAGAGGAGAGTCTGTTCTGATCAAGGCTATATTCCTAAGCATGTAGAAATGGATGCATCCGTAAGAGTTCCAACTTTAAATTATTCGGAGATAGATTTTGAGATTATTAAAACGAGTCAGTATTGGCCGAAGACTTCCTACGGAAACAATAGTCAATATCCGAATGAGGATGCTAGATTAAACTCAGACATCATTGTTGCCTGTACGAATTGGGATATGGCTTGCAGAGATCCAAAAACAGATATAAAAGGAGTTGTCCCTTTCCGTACAAAAGAGGGTATTTATAATTTACACCGATGGGATGATTATCATCAAGCCATAACTTTACGGTCTCCTCAAAATGAGGATGAGTTGTTTAAAAGTGATTTTTATTATTTTGAGATTGAATGGAAGCCGGAAGAAATAAATTGGCGTATAGGGCCTTCAAAGGATAAAATGCGATTGATCTGTAAGATGAACACGGAAGTAACTTCGGTACCAAACAATCAAATGGTGATGGTGATTACGCAGGAGTTTCATTATGGTGAATGGTGGCCACCGGTGGTCTATCACCAAGATAACATCCCATTTCCATCAAAAGATTTAAAAGGAATAGTTTATGAGATTGAAGTTGATTAAATCGTTTATCGATAACCGATCACTTCAACATCATCCACATACAACTCACCTTCGGTGCAATAGAAATATATCTTTACAAATTCATTTTCTAATTCTTTTCTTGGCACAAAGAATTTAGCCGATACATCGTTCCATGAATTGGATGGAGCTATAGAGTTTAATGCAAAAGCATCATAATAAAGGCTTGAGGTCCCATCTTCAGTAGATACTACAATACTGCTAAGATGTTGATTGGATTTTACCATCACTTTACAAGACACCTGAAGTACCACTGTGCTATCTCCCAAATCTGATCGTGGAATGATTAGTGTGGGGCTGTAAGTATTTATAGTGGATAGTAAAACCGAATTTGGAGCTGAAGATGAGTACACTGAAGAGAGTGTATGAGAATTGCCCCAAACATTTTCTGCATCAAAGGAATTTTTCCATCGTGCAAATTCTTTTCGATCTCCTACTTCGAGCGTGTTTTTCTTATTGTATAATATTCCTTTATAGGAATCGTCAGTTTTTAAAAAGATCTTCCAATAGGATGCTTTATTCATGTCTATCCAATGCATAATATAACTTCGGTATTGATACATTTGAATAAAGTTTACGACCATTAATACGCTGCACATTCCAATAAGGAGAGCTTTAAAAACTTTAGACTTCCAGGAGAAAGCAAAAGCCAGGAGCAAACCAAAGAAAACATATATATCTATCATGGGGCGCATTCCATAACTGCCACCATACCACCAAATAGGCCAAGAGGAAACCACATAAATAATAATAGATAGTGCTACAAGCAAAGAAATAAACGAAAACCAGTTCTTGGAACGGAATAGTTTTATAAAACCGAGCAGTGAGATGAATAAGATTGGCGTGTAAACGAAAAGCCCTTTTCTATAACTCACTAAAATTTGTCCAATATGCGGTTTAGAAAAATCTAAGGATAAATTTAAAAGAGAATAAGTATCTATAAAAAAACTACCGCTTTGAATTTTCCAAAATATCATTTGCAGTATTGGAACCAATAGTACAAATAGTATAGCGCGTAAGAGATTCCCAACACTAAAAAAAACTTTTATAATTAAATTTCTAAACAGTTGTGGTGTGCCGGCAAGAAAAGGAATAAAGGCACATATAAAAACATTGGATGGACGAATGGTAAAGATTAAACCTAAAAGTAATGCGGAGAGCAACATTTTTTTGGAAGAAAATGTTTTCGACAATGAATACAAAAGGTAACTCCAAATACTAATTAGGGAAAAACTATATGCATGCGTCATACTGCATTCAATGGTGGTATAATAAAACAGATTGGTTGCAAGGAAAATAAAACCAACAGCGAAGCCGGTAATAATTTCGGACTGAATAAATGATCGAATTAGTTTTTTTAGGAATATAAGACCCAGGCCCACATAAAATAAAGCAGCGCCTACAATTGAAACCTGGAACAGAAAGCTATAGCCGTCTAGTGGAAAGCCAAGTAGAAAACTTAAGAAGTACGCGATTAAAAAAAAAGGAAACCAAAGTATGGCAAGTCCTAGAGGGTAGAGATTAATTTTTTTTTTATCCAGATTAATTAAGTAATCTGCTGCATAATGCGAATATCCGAGTGATTTCTCAATGGGCTCAATAAATGAATATTGAAGGTCATTATAGATGAAAATAGCTGGAAGGTAAAGATAATACCCTCGTCCATCAGCAGTGATGATGGTTTTATATTGTTCTTTATCCCATCCTACAACTCTGTTTTTATAGGCATACATTGTACCTATCAACAGACAAAGTGCAATAATAAAAGAAGAGAAATGTTTGAAAATCCGGAAATGGCGAAAGTTGTATTTAATAATACAATAAATGGCTCTAAAACCATCCTTCCATCCAATCTTCTTGCCTTCTGCAAAAGTTCTTCCATAATACGAAATGCCCACTTCATAAATTCTAACATCTTTTACACGAGCAATCTTTGCAGTCACTTCGGGCTCGAATCCAAATCTTTTTTCTTTTAATTCGAGCGATTGTATAATATCTCTTCTGAACATTTTATAACAGGTCTCCATGTCACTTAAATTCAGATTAGTGAACATATTGGACAAGAAGGTTAAGAATTTATTCCCGATCGTATGCCAGAAAAATAATATTCGATGTGCATTTCCTCCCAAAAATCTTGAGCCGTAAACAATATCTGCAAAACCATCCAACACCGGCTTAATCAAAAGATTATACTCTTGAGGATCGTACTCTAAATCGGCATCTTGTATAATAACGTAATCGCCTGTAGCCAGTTTAATCCCTTGATGTAAAGCAGCCCCCTTTCCCTGATTATATTCCTGATTATGAAGTCGAATATTGAGTGCCTCATTCTGTTTCATATAGGATTGAATAGCTTCACTGGTATTGTCGGTTGAGCAGTCGTTAACAATGATAATTTCTTTCGAGATACCATTCAACAACTCTACTTGTTTTATCTTATCTAATATAAGATGAATGGTTTTGCCTTCGTTATAGGCAGGAATTACAATTGATAGTTTCTCGAACTTCATATTCAACTTTTTCGACCAATACTAATTACGGATAATCCAATCTTTTTTAAAAGCACAAAATCAAGAATTTTTGCGATAGGGACTATTTTGTTATAGAAGGACATTTGTCCTTTTGGTATAATTTTCTTTCGCATAAGTTTGCCACTGACAAACCAACCCGCTATACCCAAGGCATTAAAATACATTTGTTTTCTAAGTTCAAGATTGTTTTTTAAAAACAATGACGCCAACGATTGCTTGTTGTACCTTCTGTAATGAAACAATTCTTTGTCGAAACGATTGTAAAGAAATTGATATGCAGGTACGAGGATTATGAGATGACCATTTTTTCGGAGCATTTTTTTGCAATTGGCGATGGCCAACAAATCGTCTTCAATGTGCTCCACCACATTCAAAGCAAAAACAGTATCGTATCGATTCAAATGATTTTCAAATTTTTTATCAAATAGGGGGTCGATTAAATCAATGTTTTGAACGCCTAGTAGATTAGAATGTGTATTAAACTTTTGCTGAAGAATTTCTCAATATGAATCTCTAATATCCGAAAGAAATATGGACTCGTTGTTATTGAGAAAGAAAGTTGAAATATTTCCTGTTCCACTTCCAATCTCCAAAATATCACCTTTGCAAAAAGGATGTATCGTGTCGTACATCCAACGATTGAAGTTATCGGCCAAAGCGATTACATCTAAGGTATCATGCCCTTCGCTATCTATTTCTTTGTAAACAAAGTCAGGTTGAGTGGTCATTTAATTTAAAGAGATTTCTGGTATTTCTCCATGGATAATAAGTTTCCCGGCTGTTGCATTTTTAATTTCTTCTACACTAATTCCCGGAGCTCTCTCCAATAAGGCAAACCCTCCTTCGGGGAGTATATCCAATACGGCTAATTCGGTTACGATCCGCTTAACGCATTTTAATCCAGTAATGGGTAAAGTACAGGACGGCAATAATTTACTTTCTCCTTTTTTGTTTACGTGTTGCATAGCTACAATAATGTTCTTAGCCGAAGCTACTAGATCCATTGCGCCTCCCATTCCTTTAACCATTTTACCAGGTATTTTCCAATTGGCAATGTCGCCATTTTCGCTTACTTCCATTGCACCCAAAACGGTTAGGTCAACTCGTCCACTTCGAATCATTCCAAAACTTAATGCCGAATCGAAGAAAGCTGATCCGGCTACTG
>Ga0116142_10001591_pt1 | contig 26937 bp, 21 predicted proteins | sample AD_UKC033_MetaG_FD_89785 | JGI IMG/M metagenome (GOLD analysis project Ga0116142, IMG submission 89785) | Active sludge microbial communities of municipal wastewater-treating anaerobic digesters from USA - AD_UKC033_MetaG | ecosystem: Engineered > Bioreactor > Anaerobic > Digestate | place: USA... | reverse complement strand
TCGTAATCTTCAACAAATTCGTAAACCGGATGCACTATGAGATTTAATACGTAAACGCTATCGCAGGAATTTACAGTCAGTAGGCTATCGTAATATATTCCCTCAGCCGAGTATTCATTTTCACGCCAGGTATAAGTATCTCCCGAACATATTTCCTGATCTTCAACAAACTCGTAAACAGGATGCACTATGAGATTTAATACGTAAACGCTATCACACGAATATTCCGTTTGTAAGCTATCATAATATATCCCCTCAACAGAGTGCTCATTTTCTCGCCAGGTAAAGATTTCTCCCTGACAAATAGATGCCTCTTCAGAAAATTCATAAACGGGATAAACGCTCAGATTTAATACAAAAACGCTATCGCAGGAATTTACAGTCAGTAAGCTATCGTAATATGTTCCTTCAACTGAATACTCATTGTCACGCCATGTATAAGTCTCGCCTGAACATATTCCGTGATCTTCAACAAATTCGTAAACAGGATGCACTATGAGATTTAATACAAAAACGCTATCACAGGAATTTACAGTCAGTAAGTTATCGTAATATATTCCCTCAGCCGAGTATTCATTTTCACGCCAGGTATAAGTGTCACCCGAACATATTTCGTGATCTTCAATAAATTCATAAATAGGGTGTACGATAAGATTTAATACAAAAACGCTATCGCAGGAATATCCCGTTTGCAAGCTATCATAATATATTCCCTCAACAGAGTACTCATTTTCTCGCCAGGTAAAAGTATCACCTGAACAAATTTCTTGATCTTCAACAAATTCGTAAACCGGGTGTACTATGAGGTTTAATACATATACGCTATCGCAGGAATATTCCGTTTGTAAACTATCATAATATATCCCCTCAACAGAGTACTCATTTTCTCGCCAGGTAAAAGTATCACCTGAACAAATTTCTTGATCTTCAACAAATTCGTAAACCGGGTGTACAAAGAGATTTAAAACATAAATGCTATCGCATCCAAACACTGTTAATAAGCTATCGTAATAAATTCCGGTCTCATTATAATCATTTCCGCGCCATGAATGAACATTTCCAAAGCAGATATCATATAGCTCGGGTAAATAATATGACGGATGAACATTTACAGGAAGCCATGTGGTGCTATCAAGAGAAGTCAGAGTATCTGTAACTGTCAGACTAACCATGTAGTCTCCGGGAGCAGCAAAAAAATGCAGGGGTTCCGTTTCATCTGAAAATTCTCCATCACCAAAATCCCATAGATATACGTCTCCATCAATGCTATGATCTGTGAACTGCACAAATCCCGAATCACAAAATTCTGTCAGATCGGCTTCAAATGAAGAAATTGGGAAAGGATTTTTTGTAAAAGGGTCTGTGATTACAGAACTCCATAATCCAAGAGTGTCTTTAGTCCTTAAATTAAACAAATAATCTCCTTTTGGCATTTGTGTCATATCAATGCTCATGATTAAATCATTCTGAGGTGTTGGTTCTGATAAAACGTAATGCACCGCATTGTCGAAATCAGTATCGAACCAATATTGATATTCGCTTATAAGGTTTACAGCAGAATTACATACAGGCGATTTATAGAAATATGAATTTATAACTGATGACCATATTCCGCTTTCCTGTTTAAATCTGATATTAAAAGAATGTAATCCATCCGTCAGCAATTCTGCCGGCACTGCTGCCGAAATTAACGCCTGAGGGACAGGTGTGATATCATTAGTCACTGCATTTGAAAAATCGTCATCAAACCAATACTGATAAGCACAAATTTTTGCTGAATCCGAGACGCCACCTTGTGTTTTATAGAAAAACTGTGAAACTGTACTACTCCACAAATTCTGTTCATCCTTTAAACGGAAATGTATTATATTTATTCCATCATTTAGTGCAGATGCGTCAATATCTCCATTTATTAAAGCTGTCTGAGCAGGTTCAATATTTACGGTAACAGCAGATAGAATGTCATTATTAAACCAGTATTGATAAGCACAAATCTTGGAAGTATCCGATTCGCTTCCTGCAGCTTTAAAGAAAAACTGTGAAGTAGTGCTACTCCAAAGATTTTGCTCATCCCTGAAACGAAGATGAATAATATTAATCCCTTCGTTTAATTCAGACGCATCAATAGAGTCGTTAATTAACACAACCTGTGACGGAAACACATCAACAAGTACTGCAGATGCAATGTCATCATTGAACCAATACTGATATGCATTGACATAGTGGGTGTTAGCTTTAAGAAAGAATTTTGATATCACCGAACTCCAGATTTCCTGTTCGTCCATCACTTGAAAATTAATACTATTAAGCCCATCAGCAAGGCTATTGGCATCAACTTCTGCCATAATATCTGCTTGCGTCTGAGGTGTGATAAAAACGGTATCTATATTCTCTAAATCATTATTAAACCAGTATCTGTATGCTACAATACGGTTTATGTCAGATACAGAACCTTTAGTTTTATAAAAAAATTTCGATACCGGTGATGAAAAAACATCGTTTTCATCAAATACCTGGAAGTTGAAAATATTTAAGCCCTGTAAAAGATCAGTTGTTTCTATATTGAGTTCCAGATCCACTTGTTGATCAGGGGTAACAGATTGAGTAATGCGAGTCTCATAATCGTCATTAAACCAATAGGTATATCCATTGATTTGATTTTGTGCCATTACACCAACAGCACAAAAACAGAATATAATGAGACAGAGTTTCCTCATGATAAACTAAGCCTAATTTTCCTGAGCACTTACAGTAACCTGTATGTTTAGCTTACCCTGACTATCGGTAGCTGTCGGTATCTGTTTGAATTGTATATGCGGATTAAGAGGTACTGCTCCATCTTTATATGGATTATCTCCGCCATATATTCCGCAATCAGTGCCGTTCAACCCAGCACCTATTGCAGCAGAGGTTTCAGACAAATGATAATCGTAGGTATAGCTGAAATCTTCAACACTCGGAACATTGACAAAAAGTGTTGAGAAATCAGTTGCATAAAGGCAATTGGAAAAAGTTCCACCATAAATATATGTACTTTGCGCACCAAAGATACAGTTGTTGAAAAAATTATTTGAGCTGCTATAAGCAAAATATCCACCAGAGCTGTTATAACTATGTCTAAAAATATTATTACTGAAATTACAGTTTGAAATATTGTTTAATATGCAATAACCTGAACTATTCGAGTAATTGTTATTCCTTAAAAAAATATTATTTCTAAATTCGGCATTTGCATCAAAATTTTTAATCTGATATGTAATAATTGAGTTTTCCACTACAACACCTTGTGTGCTGGCACCATTAATGTTGTTTCTAATTATACAATCCTTAATAAATATATTTTCTGCCCCATAGTTTGTGGAGGAAGTCGTTAGATAATTTAGGCTAATATTATACACATTACATCTGCTGATAAGTATATTGCTTACAACTCCGTTATCAGCAGTTGACCCCATAAATATATCACCGCTCAAGTAAACACCTTGTAATACACTATTGCTAGAACCTGTTACAAAATAAATATTCCCGGATAAAGCTGTTCTGCCTGTTGCCTGTGTGGAGTCAGGGTAGTGACCGGCACCAAAGATATGGACTCTTTTATTAACAGATAAATTCCCTACACCAAAAATACCTCCCGGTAAATATATATAATCACCATCAACAGCAGCAGTAATTGCAGCTTCTAATGTTGAATGAGCACTCGAACTTGTTGCATTCTGAACAACAAAAACTGCCTGTGAAAATACAGTAGTTGAAAAAGCTAACGCAATAAAAAATAATATCTTCTTCATAGTATTAAATTTACAATTTATTGTCAAATATATTAAATTTCTAAATATGAAACTTTTATCTTTAAGTATAAATACAAAAAAATTAAAATCACCATAATCTATGAAAATGGTGATTTTAATTGGTTTTACCTAAATTAGTTGATAAAACTTAAATTCAAACTATAAATCTAATCTGAGTATTTTATTATTTTAACTGTATTTTCTTTCTTATCTTCAAACCTTATTTTCAGATAATAGATGCCATTCGTTAAATTGTTTATGTTAACTATATTGACACCATTTAACAAATTTATGTCAATAATAACCCGACCTAGCGCATCTATAATTTGTCCGTCAGCATTTTCACTTATCTCAACAAATAATTCTGAATTTGCAGGGTTGGGATAAACTTTTACATTGTTGGCAACAAAAGTATTTATCCCCAGACATAACTGACATTCTGAAGTGTCCGAACACAGTCCTTCTGTAATTATTACCGCATAGTTGCCATTTGTCTGAGGTGCAAAAATCCTGTCCGTTTCTCCTTCAATGTGTGAATAATAATTGTCACAATCCACCCACTGATATGTACCGTTAACATTATTTGCAGACAATATATCATCCTCATAAGTAATCCCCACATTGACAACAAATACGCTTAAATTCAACGTAACAACCGAATCACAGCCATTTATTGCTTCAAAAGTCTCTGTATATTCACCCGCATCAAATATTGTCTGGCTTCCTAAAATATATGCCTCTCCTACACAAATTTCAGCATTAACGGTTTCGTTAAAAACTTCTTTTATACTTAAATTAAGAACAAACACACTGTCACAGGAATTTACTGTCTGCAGGTTATCATAATATGTCCCGGCTTCGGTGTAATCGTCTCCGCGCCATGTGTAAATGTCTCCCTGGCAAATTGAAGCATCTTCGGTAAACTCATAAACCGGATGCACTATAAGATTTAATACATATACACTATCACAGGAATATTCCGTTTGTAAACTATCATAATATATTCCCTCAGCCGAGTATTCATTTTCACGCCAGGTATAAGTATCTCCCGAACATATTTCGTAATCTTCAACAAATTCGTAAACCGGATGCACTATGAGATTTAATACGTAAACGCTATCGCAGGAATTTACAGTCAGTAGGCTATCGTAATATATTCCCTCAGCCGAGTACTCATTTTCACGCCAGGTATAAGTCTCACCCGAACATATTCCGTAATCTTCAACAAACTCGTAAACAGGATGTACTATGAGGTTTAATACGTAAACACTATCACAGGAATATTCCGTTTGTAAGCTATCATAATATATTCCCTCAACGGAGTACTCATTTTCTCGCCAGGTATATGTCTCTCCCGAACAAATCTCTTGATCTTCAATAAATTCATAAACAGGATGTACTATGAGGTTTAATACAAAAACGCTATCACACGAATATTCCGTTTGTAAGCTATTATAATATATCCCTTCAACAGAGTACTCATTTTCACGCCAGGTATATGTCTCTCCCGAACAAATCTCTTGATCTTCAATAAATTCATAAATAGGGTGTACGATAAGATTTAATACGTAAACACTATCACAGGAATATTCTGTTTGTAAGCTATCATAATATATTCCCTCAACGGAGAACTCATTTTCTCGCCAGGTATATGTCTCTCCCGAACAAATCTCTTGATCTTCAATAAATTCATAAACAGGGTGTACGATAAGATTTAATATATACACACTATCACAAGCATAAACTGAAGTCAACGAATCATAAAAGGAGCCTTGTGTATTATAGTAGTTTTCTCTCCACAAAAAGTTTTCTCCTTCACAAATTTCTGCATCTTCAGGGAACTCGTAACCAACACTTACTATTACCTGTGAGCTAAATTCACTTTCACAGCCCTCATTAATATAGCCATGAACAGTTGCCTGATAAATCCCGGTTCCACCGTATAAATGCGTGAAATTTCCGACACCTGTATAATCATCTGTACCATCAGAATCTACATCCCAAAAAATGCTAGGCTCATAAATATTTTGAGATTCATCTGTGAAATTAATAGTTGTTCCATCACATGATATATCTGCAGAAAATAACAAATGAGGAGCCAGACAAAATTCATGTATATAAGTATGGCTAAACTCCAAATCAGTATTTACAGCTCTTACACCGATTATATGATTTCCCGGAACAACTGATGCAAGATTTGCAACAAATGAAGTATCCCACATTAAATCGGGAGTGAAACTTACAACTGTACCATTACCAAATCCGGGGTCTTCATTTATAAAATATTCAAGATGATCAAGATTTGAAAGATTACTTACCTCTTGCTCCATTACGCAAAACTGATGAAAATGAGTATGTCCCCAGACATTATCTTCATCTTTAGCGCGTATTCCAAGAAGATGAACCCCATTCTCAAGATTATTCAAGTTTAATGATGTAGATATAAACACCATGCTATCGGCAGTAAATGTAATATTTTCACCTGTCCCATATCCGTTATCAGTATCAATAAAATATTCTATCTCATTAAGATCAGGCATTGTATTGCTGTAACTTTCGTTAGATAGCACAAATTGGTGTAAATGTGTTATGCCCCAAATTTCATCAGCATCTTTAGAACGTATGCCTAGAGTATGAAGACCGGGGCCAAAAGCTGTCAGGTCAATAGTGGCTGCTAAATTTACGATGCTATCGGCAGCAAACGTAATATTTTCGCCTGTGCCATATCCATTGTCAGTATCAACAAAATACTCTATTTCGGTCAGGTCAGGCATTGTGTTGCTGTAACTTTCGTTAGATAGCACAAATTGGTGTAAATGTGTTATTCCCCATATTTCATCAGTATCTTTAGAACGTATGCCAAGAGTGTGAAGACCAGGACCGTATCCTGTCAGATCAACCGTAGCTAATAAACTTACAATGCTGTCAGAAGTAAATGTAAGATTTTCGCCTGTCCCATATCCGTTATCAGTATCAATAAAATATTCTACCTCATTAAGATCAGGCATTGTATTGCTGTAACTTTCGTTAGATAGCACAAATTGGTGTAAATGAGTTATTCCCCATATTTCATCAGTATCTTTAGAACGTATGCCTAGAGTATGAAGACCGGGACCAAAAGCTGTCAGGTCAATAATGGCTGCTAAATCTACGATGCTATCGGCAGCAAACGTAATATTTTCGCCAGTGCCATATCCGTTGTCAGTATCAACAAAATACTCTATTTCGGTCAGGTCAGGCATTGCGTTGCTGTAACTTTCGTTAGATAATACAAACTGATGTAAATAAGTTATGCCCCAAATATCATCAGCATCTTTTGAACGTATGCCAAGAGTGTGAAGGCCAGGACCGTATCCTGTCAGATCAACCGTAGCTAATAAACTTACAATGCTGTCAGAAGTAAATGTAAGATTTTCGCTTGTGCCATATCCGTTGTCAGTATCAACAAAATACTCTATTTCGGTCAGGTCAGGCATTGTGCTGCTATAACTTTCGTTAGACAGAACAAACTGATGTAATTGAGTAATCCCCCAGATACCATTATCGTCTTTAGCCCTGATACCAATAGTATGTAACCCGTTAGTCAGTATTCCGCAATCAATAATTTCTTCCAGTGACAATTCGTATCCGGGACTTATGATAAGTTCAACTCCATTATCAAATCCCGGGTCTGTATCAAAGAAATATTCAACCCGAATTATATCAGGTTCCGTCTGGGCGTCGCACATATGAGGAAATAGCAATACCGTAAACAAAACCATGAATGTATATAACTGTTTCATAGTAATTTTTTTCTATTATTCTATGAAACTAGTTGTTGGATTTTATTTTAATATTTATTGGTAATCCATCAGTATTTGAACCTGTAGAAGATCCATAAAAGAAATAAGTTGACGGAACAGGAGGCAAACCCGACAACCGGTATGGATCAATACCCCCAAACATACCACAGTCTTCTCCGGTAGCTCCATAGCCAATTGCCGGATTACTTGGATCATCTATTAGCTGATATTTACCATCTCTGGAAGGATTGGTAAGATCAAATACCAAATTCATATCAACATCCTGAAGGTTTGAAGGTAAAGCAAATTGAGTTGAATTTCCAATATTGTTTGAAATAGAACAATCTGTATGGTTTAAGGTTCCGGCAATCATAATATTGTTGAATAAAGATGAGTTTTTTACTGTCAAATTTCCGCTAATAACATTATTAATAATCTGTGCAGAACTTGTTGTTGACATGTTAATAGCATCACCAGCTTGAGAAGACAAATAATTGTTGGTAAAAATGATACCTGCACAATTCTCCAGAATCCTAATATTATAGCCATTACCCGAATTTGTTCTGGTAATATAATTCTGAATAAAACTTATGCCTGAAACTGAAGCAGAAATTGTAATTGTATAGTTAGTATATCCATGATAATCACTGTATTGATCAGACTGAATTCTGTTCCTTTTAAAAATAATATTACTCTCATTTATAGTAATTGCAGATGCATCTCCCATAACTCCATCATAAAAATATAATCCTATTATAACACTTCCTTCGCAGCCGGGATTAAATACGGATCTTTTAATTATGGCAGAATTTGGATTAGCCTGTGTTTCAGGATTGTCTCCAAGAAAATATCCGGGACCTATCATAACCAGTGGTTTTGCCAAAGTAAATCCTTCATAATGAACTGGTGTCCCTTCAATATAAAGAGTGTCATAATCCGCCGCCGCGGCTATTGCATCTGTAATTGTAGTAAAATCTGCATCTCCGATACCCGAATTATTAACACGATATTTTGCAGCAATAATGAAATTAGCACTAAATAAAAATGATGATAATAAAAGAATTACAACTAGGTTTTTCATAGCGATTAAATTTAAATTATACTTTTTATGATCTTATTCTCAGTTTTATTGTTTTAATACAACGGTTACTTAACTTTTTAACATTTTTACAAATTAAACTTTCTACAAGTTTATTAACAATTTATATATCTGTTTATAATTAAAAAGAAATATATCAATTATTACAAAAATAATAATTTTATATAATATAATGATTTTTCTTTCTTTTTTTGTTGAATTAATCCATAAATATTTATTTAAATCATAAGAAAACATCTGCTTAAATAAAAATAATTATATTTGCAATAAGCATATTTAAACTCATGATATTATGAAAAGAAACATTACTTATTTCTTAGCTGGGGTTTTATTTTTTTACGTACATTCAGTTTATTGCCAAAATGTTGGCATATCTGAAACTGAAATAATACCGGATGCCTCATCAATTCTAGAAATACGTTCATTGGATAAAGGTATTCTGATACCGAGAGTTGAATTATCAGGCTCCGATGATGTCACAACAATAAGCAATCCTGCCAACAGTTTATTGATTTACAATACAGCAACAGCAGGAACGGAACCAAATAATGTAATCCCGGGTTATTATTATTGGAATAATATAGAATCAAAATGGTTATTAATAGGAAACATAAACACTGCTCCCGAAGCTTGGCTTCTTTTGGGCAATTCGGGAACAAACCCTACAAATGACTTCATTGGAACTATAGATGCTCAGGATTTAATTTTACGAACAAATGATACTGAAAGAATGCGAATAAAATCCTCCGGTAACATAAGTATTGGTGGAGAAGATGCCTGGGGAAAGCTGACAGTAAACAATGGCAGATTGGTAGTACAAAATGAAGCAGGGTACTCTGGTTCGGGAGCGTCGCTTTATAAAAATAATCCATGGTTATATTTGTGGTCGCAAGAAACTGCTTTAGCAGAATACCAGGGTGGAAACATACTTTTTTCTGCTATGCAAAACTCCGTTCTTGCTGCTGATATTTGCATGATTGAAGGCGTAAGAGAAAACGGGACTACAAACAATACCGCATCAAGGCTGGTTTTTTACACAAGACCATCGGCAGATTATATGCAACAAAGATTAATTATTGATTCCGAAGGTTTCTTTACATTCAAACCGGAAAACGATGCAAATAAAAACATTATAATTAACGATTTGGGAGTAGGTTCGACATCTGAACCTACAATAGTACCATCTACTCATTTGTATGGTTTTTTAGGAACAGACACAAGAGCTTTTTGGAGAGGATACGCTAGTTCATTTGTTAGCTTGTCTTCAAAAAAGTGGAAAACAAATATTACCCCGATTACTCTTGATAAAAGAACTGAGCTTTACAAAGATTTTTTGAATCTGGATGTGGTAAGCTATAATCCTGTACGAGAAATAACCGACACATTGGGCAATAAAACCGGAGAAGAGATTATGCCATTAACCTTTGGGCTTATTTCGGAGGATTCTCCAAAAATAATTGTTGATGAAAGCGGCAATGGAATAAAACTATATGAATATATTTCGTTGCTCACAGTTGCCCTTCAGGAGTCAAATAAAAGAATTGATGAACTTGAGGCAAAATTAGCCGAATACGATAAAATAATCGGAAATTCGGTTCCAAATAACAAGAAAAGTCGGACTAAAAAATAAAAAGTCGGAAGAAAACATCTTCCGACCAATCTTAAATAAAAGGCAAACTCTGTTATATTATTCCATTGTCAAACCTATAATTTTGCTAATAACTTCGTCTTTTCCACAAGGCTAATAAATTCAGTCCTGTATCCATATTTATCTTCACCTTTTGCCTTTTTTGCCCACAATAAAACATGATCATAAGATGCGGAGCCTTTAAATTCAGAATCTCTTAACAACATCCCATATTCTGCAACAGAAACAGCCATTAGAAAATTTGCGGAGTTATCTTTCTTTGCAAGATCTTTGTCTGTCACTTTCGAAGTAATTAAACGACTTACATCTTGTCCCGGCTTTTTATATCTAATTTTTAAAGTCATTATATCACTGCTTTTTACTACTTGCGAAGTCTGATAATTAAGGGGGTCAACACTTGATGAACCAGACTCTCCGTCCGCCATTACCAATTCGTAAATAGCTGTTACAGTGTGACCACTGCCTATTTCTCCCGCATCTTTTTTGTCATCATTAAAATCTTCTTTATTTAACATCCTATTTTCGTAACCAATTAGTCTGTATTCTTTAACTTTACCGGGATTAAATTCGATTTGGATTTTTACATCTTTTGCAATTGTATAAAGAGTTCCCCACAATTCATGACCAAAGATTTTGTTGGACTCCATTATATTATCAATGTAAGCGTAATTACCATTACCCTTATTTGACAATTTTTCCATTTTTGAATCTTTGTAATTTCCCATACCAAAGCCAAGAATTGTCAAATAAACTCCTTGATCTCTTTTAGATTCTATAAGTCTTTCCATTTCGGCATCTGAACTTGCACCTACATTAAAATCACCGTCAGAAGCAAGAATTACCCTATTATTACCTCCTTCTATATAATTTTCTACCGCAATTTTATATGCTAATTTTATACCTTCGCCTCCGGCAGTTGAGCCACCTGCAGAAAGTTTATCAAGTGCAGCAAGAATTTTTTCTTTATCCTTACCACTGGTAGAAGGTAGAACACAACCTGCAGCACCTGCATAAACAACAATTGCAACTTTGTCCTGAGGTCTGAGTTTATCTACTAATATCCTAAATGACTTTTTCAATAACGGCAATTTATTATCATAATTCATTGACCCTGACACATCAATTAAAAATACTAAATTACATGGAGGGATATTTTCTTCAGCTATACTCTCACCCTGAATACCAATAAGTAATAATTTGTTTTTTGGATTCCACGGACAATCTCCTAACTCGAGATGTGTAGAAAATGGATGCTCACCTTTTGGGTTTTCATAATCATAATCAAAATAATTAATCATTTCTTCGATACGTACAGCGTCCTTATACGGCATTGTAGAACTATTGATAAATCTACGTACATTGGCATAAGAAGCTCGGTCAACATCAATAGAAAATGTTGATAAAGGATCATCTAATGATTTTTTAAATGTATTTTCCTGTATAAAATCATAGGATTCTGTATTATGCTCAACATAGGACTCATCAATATCATAAGAGTATGAGGTATAACCATTTACATTTCCACAAACAGGAGATTGATAACCTCTTCCATCAACTTTTGTCTTTTCACAGCTTCTATCATATAAATACTCTTCCTTCTCGTTTGCTGCCATCAAACTTAAATCGAGAAAAACTGTCATTTTGTGATGCTGATTTTCGGCAAGAATGAGGTTTTTTTCATAATATTCAACATAGCCTGTATAATTTACTCTAATGCTATACACTCCCGGATCAAGATCTTTAAATTCAAAAGATCCTACTTTATCCGTTTTTATTGTGCTAATTATAATGCTCATATTATACAGCTTTACTTCTGCACCGGACAATGAATTTCCTGTTGAATTATCGCCGACCGTTCCGGATATTGAACCGGTAGCAAAGCTCATTGTTGTTATTATCAGAGCTATTCCAATTAAAAAAAGTTTTGTTTTCATAGTTTTATGTTTTAAAATTTATATTCGGCGGTCTTGATGAATTTTAAATTTGGTTTCCATAAATGTTAAATGATTTTTTTAATTTTGAAAAAAAACTCTATTGAAAAAAATATTTCAATATTTTGAAGACTTCTGGTTTTTGTTTTTCCCGCATGTATGTGAAGCATGTGGCACTGCATTGCATAAGAACGAAGGTCCCGTATGCTTTAAGTGTTTATATGAATTGCCCCGAACAGACTATAGCTCAGACTTAGATAATCCAATTGTTCAATTATTTACGGGCAGAATAAAAATTGAAAAGGCAACCGCCTTGTTTTCATTTCATAAAGGTAGTCGTTTTCGCAAACTATTACATAGCTTGAAATATAAAAACAAACCTGAAATAGGGATTTTATTGGGCAAAGAACTTGGAGCTGATATGCTGAAATCAAAAAACTTTAAAGACATTGATTTCATTTTGCCGGTTCCATTACACACAAACAGACTGAAGCAACGAGGTTATAACCAAAGCGAAATGATAGGGCAGGGAATCTCAGCAGTAACTAAAATACCACTATTAATTAATAGTCTTGTTAGAAACAAAGAAACGGTTACACAAACAAAAATGACAAAAGAAGAAAGATGGAATAATGTATCCGGCAAGTTTAGTATTAATGATTCGGAACTGTTAAAAAACAAACATGTTTTACTTGTTGACGATGTTTTAACGACAGGGTCAACCATTGAAGCCTGTGGAGAAGTTTTGTTAGAAGTTGAAGGATTGAAATTAAGTATCGCTGTTTTAGCGAAAGCATAAAAAAAGGTTGATAAGAAAAATTCCCTATCAACCCTATGATAAATAATCTACTACTAAATAATCCCTTTTTTATGTTTTTCAGTAATTGCGTTTAGCATATCATCTGTCATTGCTTCGAGATCAAAACTTGGTTTCCATCCCCATTCCATTCTGGCAGCAGTATCATCAACATCATTAGGCCATGAATCAGCAATTGCTTGACGGAAATCCGGATTATAAGTGATTTCAAACTCAGGAATACGTTTTTTAATCGAATCAGCAATTTCTTTAACGCTAAAACTCATAGCTCCAACGTTGAAATCACAATGATGTTTTAGTTTTGAAAAATCAGCTTGCATCAAATCGATGGTAGCTTTAATACAATCAGGCATATACATCATAGGTAGTCTGGTATCTTCCTTAACAAAACAATCATACTTTTTATTTTTTACTGCTTCAAAATAAACTGCAACAGCATAATCAGTAGTGCCACCACCCGGCAATGTTTCATGACTTATTATACCCGGATAACGTAAACCTCTAACATCAAGTCCGTATTTTTTTACATAATAATCTCCTAATAATTCTCCAGCTACTTTTGTAAGACCATACATTGTTGTTGGTTTTAAAACTGTTTCCTGTGGAGCTCTGTCAAGTGGAGTGCCAGGACCAAATACAGCAATTGAACTTGGTACTAAAACTTGTTTCATTTTCATTTCACGAGCAATTTCCAAGACATTCAACAAACCGTTCATATTAACATCCCATGCAAGCATTGGATTTTTTTCTCCATTACCTGATAAGATTGCCGCCATATTTATAATAATGTTAATATCATATTTTCTACAAGCATCGTATAAATCGTTTTTGTTGACAGCATCAAAAAATTCGAAAGGTCCTGATTCAAGAACTGCTTGCGATGGAGCAGTTTTGCGACCTGTCCCAATAACGTTTTCATTGCCGTACATCTTTCTCAATGTAAGTATCAATTCCGAACCAATTTGTCCCGATGAGCCTATAACTAAAATTCTTTCCATAATCTTTTTATTTTGTTAATTAACTTTAAAATTTCGTCCAAATATATACAAATTATTATTCCTATCAAATAACAAAAATCATTTATCAAAAATAATTATCTGTCTGATTATTAGAGTGTTCCGCATTTTTTGATATAAATATAGTAGCAAGATTATCAAATTTTAAAAACCCTAATACCTTGAAGCTTAATTTTTAATGTTATTAAAAAATCTTTCTGTCAGACAACCGCCTTTATCAAAACCCAGATCTAAACTTATAACTCAAGAATTTAAACCATTCTTCTGCTTATTTTCTATTAAAACAGACTATCTCTTTTTAAAAAATCCATTTTCGTCAATAAACCAATGATCCTCAAATAATAAATGCGAGACATCATTTTCATCATCCGGATTTCTGCTATAATATTCGTATTCTAGAATTATTTCAAGTTCATAATTTATCTCACTCTTACGGGAAAAACTAAAATAAGCATTCCCAAGTGGGTCTGCAGTACCTGTATTGATAGCATCAATTACTTCAAATTCATAGTTCAGGGTTACCGTTCTGGCACATCCTGAATTTAATTCAACAACAAAGAATTTATTCCTTCTTGAAAGTAAATTCCATTTGGCAACACCCGTTGAGTCAACTACAGAAAACAGGGTATCATCGTCAAAGTCGATTCGTCCTCCTTCAATTTGTATTGGGATAAGTTGTACATGAGCATTCGTTAAATCATAAGGGAAATCTGAAAATTGAATAGTTTGCTCTTTATTTCTGTTATAGAATTTCGAGACATATGGCATTTCTACTTTTTGTAAACTATCCAAATATCTGCTCAAACATAAGCTGTCACAGGGTATATTAAAGGTTTTCTGTGAAAATACTATATTAGAAGTTAGCGAAAATATTCCACAAATGAGTAGAAAAACTACGACTCTATAAACTTTGTAAAAACCAGCAATTTTGGAAATAGTTCTACTTAAATCTGTTATTTTAACCATTTTAATTGTCACTTAAATAATTTCAATTATTTCATCTTCAAAATCAAAACTCGAACCAATCTGAACCAAATATATACAATTTATTTTTTCTATCAAAATACGGGAATCATTATCTTAATTTTAAATAATCGGATTCGAAGACTACTTACATATGTTAGTAATAATTCTCTCCTTATTTCTTACTATAACTAATAACCATTAGATAATTGTTCCCATTCTGAATAGATTTAAGGTTATAAAAGAGCTATTCCCAATTCAAAAAAGCAAACTGTCATATAACTTAGGTAAATAAACATTTTCATGAGACAAAATATGCCGATCGTAAATTTTTAACAAATTATTTGTAAAATTATTTGGAATATAAAATAATATGCTTTATTTTTGACCAACCGTTCAGTCAAAATAAATATTTATGGCACCAAAAACAAAAAAACAATTCGAAGATATCAGAATCGAGAAGAAACAACAAATCATTAATGCTGCTTTAAAATTGTTTGCCAATTATGGTTTTCATGAAACCTCTATTAGCAAAATAGCAAAAGAAGCATGGATGTCGAAAGGACTTCTGTACAATTATTTTGAAAGTAAAGAAGCCTTATTGCGCGAAATAATGGCAGAGTTTAGTGAAACAATAATGAATTTGATGAATCCTGACCATGATGATGAAATAACATCTAAAGAAATGGAAGATTTCTTCACTTTAATTATTGACTTGCTTAAATCAAATAAGGAGCAATGGAAATTATACCATCAGATTTCTATGCAACATGGCGTTACAGAAATATTAATGGAAGAAGCATTTTTGTTAAAAATGGGAAAAAATCAACAACTTATTTATAAATATTTCGCTGAACGATTTGACAATCCGGGACTTGAAATGTTCATTTTTTCATCAATGTTCAAAGGATTTTCGCTTTTATACGTATTTTCAGAAACTGACATACCTGATGAAATAACCAATGAGTTTAAAAAGAGATTAAAAGAAATGTTTATTAAACAAAAAAAATAATATGAAAAAATTATTTATATCGGTAGCCATATTGGTTGGGTGGTCGCTATGTGTAAACTCACAAGATGCCAAAGAAATTGTTAGAAAAGCTTATGAAAAATCAAACGGAAATTCCAGTTATACTGAAATGACGATGAAAATTGTTCGTCCAACTTATGAGCGTAGCATTTCTATGAAGGCCTGGTCACTTGGAACAAAATACTCGATGGTTTACATTACAGCGCCTGCTAAAGAAAAAGGTCAAGTGCACATGAAACGGGATAAGGAAATGTGGAATTGGCAACCTACAATAAACAGAATGATAAAACTCCCGCCATCAATGATGATGCAGTCATGGATGGGAAGTGATTTTACAAATGATGATTTGATAAATCAGGCTTCAATAGTCAACGATTATACCCACAAAATACTTGGCAGTGAAAATTATGACAACTACAAATGTTACAAGATTGAACTTATTCCTAAAGAAAATTCAAATGTTGTTTGGGGAAAAATCATTTTGCTTATAAGTAAAGACGAAGACTTTATTTTAAAATCCGAATACTTTGACGAAGACCAGGACTTAATAAAAACAGAACTTGCATCAGAAATTAAAATTCTAGGGGGAAAGAATATTCCTACAAAATTCACCACTATACCAGCCGATAAACAAGGTAACAAAACTATTATGATTATGGACAATATAATTTTTGACTACAAATTAGATGAGGCGTTTTTCACACAACAGAATATGAAGAAAGTAAAGTAGTACCTAGAGTGCCTAAATTACTTGAAGTATTTAAATTGAAGAGTAAAAATGAAAATAAAATAAAACCAGATAGAATGAAATACAGTATTAACAAAAGCCAAAGTACTCTAGGCACTCTAGACACTCTAGGCACTTTAGACACTTTAGACTATGAATTACTATAAACTAGCATGGCGAAATATTTGGCGAAACAAGAAGCGTACTCTGATTACGGCAGCTTCGATATTCTTCGCTCTGTTTTTGGCAATTCTTATGGTTGGATTGCAGGAAGGGACTTACGCACACATGATAAAGATTTCGGTGGAAGACTTTTATGGGTATGCACAGGTTCATGGCAAAGGATTTTCCGAAGATAAAACACTAACTAACTCGTTAGAGTACGACCAAAATATCATAGATTATCTTATGTCTGACGAAAATGTAAAACAAATTCAGCCACGAATTGAAAGTTTTGCTTTGAGTGCGTATGCCGAAAAATCTAAAGGAATTGCTGTAATTGGAGTTGATCCTAAACTTGAATTTGAAAAACCATCTATTAAAAAACGACTGATTGCAGGTAATTTTGATGACGTTTATAACGGGGGAATTGTAGTTACAGAAAAACTTGCGGAATATCTGGGTGCTGAATTAGGTGACTCTTTAGCTCTTATAGGCCAGGGTTATCAAGGGGTAAGTGCAATCGGATTATATAGGATTACCGCAATAATTTCAATGCCAAATCCAATGTTAAATTCGGGACTAGCATATCTTGATTTGGAATCAGCACAAGAGTTATTTAGTTTAGACGGCAGAGTTACCGGATTGTCTCTTAGCTTTAAAGACAATTCGAAATTTAAAGAATCTACAGAAAACCTGAGATCAAAACTGCCCGAAGGTTACGAGATTTTCCATTGGGAAGAAGAAATGCCGGAAATAAGACAATTTATTGATTCGGATAAAAGTAGTGGACAGATTTTCTTGTTTATTCTTTATATAATTATAGGATTTGGTATTTTTGGTACTGCGCTAATGATGATTGCAGAAAGAATCAAAGAATTCGGCATCATGGTCGCTGTCGGAATGCAAAAAATCAAAATTGTTATTCTCGTAGCTATCGAAATGTTGTATATCACAAGTCTGGGGATTATTGCCTCAATAGTATTTAGTGTACCGGTTATGTACTATTTACATATAAATCCAATAACCTTTACCGGAGATATGGCACAAGTTTATGAAACATACGGTTTTGAACCAATAATGCCGGCAGCTTTTCAACTTGACTATTTTATGACCCAGTCTGTAGTGGTAATTATTATAACAATTTTAGCAATTATTTACCCATTATATGGCATTAGCAAATTAAATGTAATAAAATCATTAAGAAAATAATTAAACCCGAAATTATGGAAGTAATTAAAATAGCATGGAGAAACATCTGGCGAAATAAAGCAAGAAGTCTGGTAATTCTGATTTCGGTGTGTATAGGCATGGTGGGAGGAATATTTGCTACGGCCGCAATGATAGGGATGACAAATCAACGAATAGATACTGCTATAAAGACTGAGATTTCACATATTCAACTGCACAATCCAAAATTTATTTTTAATCAGGAACAGGAATATTATCTCGAAAATACTGATGAATTATTAAAATCAATAAGCAAAAGCAAATACGTTTCAGCCATTTCTTCTCGGTTAAAAATTACGGCAATGATCAGTTCTGCCGAAACAGCTTCGGGAGTAATAATTAACGGCGTTGTTCCGGCTGATGAAAAAGCAATATCAAATCTGCATACAAAAATTATAGATGGAGAGTTTTTTACTGAAAACAAGTCAAATGAAATTGTTATAAGCCAAAAACTCGCTGACAAACTAAAACTTGGAATTAAATCAAAACTGGTTTTAACATTTCAGGATTCAGAAGGTAACATTGTAAGTGATAATTACAAAGTATGCGGTATTTATCGCACCACAAACCAGATGTTTGACGAAATGCAGGTGTTTGTAAAGAAATCGCATTTGAGCAGTATTTGTGGCTACAACGAAAACATTGCACAAGAAATAGCTGTTTTACTAAAAGATAATGAAAATCTTTCGTTGGCCGAAACCGAAATCAAAGAAATTGCAGGAAAAGGAATAATGGTTAGAACATGGAAAGAAATAAGTCCTGATTTAGGAATGATGACAGATATGATGGCTCAATATTCGGGATATATATTAATGATTATTTTAATGGCTTTGGCATTTGGTATTATCAACACAATGCTTATGGCAATACTTGAGCGAAAAAAAGAACTTGGTATGATGATGGCAATAGGAATGAACAAAGCAAAAATCAGAGCAATGATAGCTTGGGAAACTGTTTTTCTAACTATTACAGGAACGGTTGTGGGAATGGTAATTGCCCAAATATTAGTTTCATATTTTGGAAACGTAGGAATAGATTTGACTATGTACGCTGAAGGATTTGAGGCTGTTGGATATGAAGCAGTTCTATATCCAGAACTAAATACAAGTTTCTACATTCAGGTTGTTGTACTAACCATATTTACAGCCTTGTTTGCAGCAATTTTTCCGATACGAAGAGCAATAAAAATGAACCCTGCAGAAGTTCTTAGAACAGAGTAAAAAGAAATATGTGAAATGCAACATTTAAAAACAAATAATAACCACAATACTCTAGACACTCTAGACACTTTAGGCACTCTAGGCACTCTAGGCACTCTAGGCACTTAAAAAACTATAAACATGAACATAATAGAAATTAAAAACCTACACAAAATTTACACCGAGACAGCAGTTCCGGTTAAAGCAGTAAACGGAATAGATTTAAACTTTGAACAAGGTGAGTTCACAGCAATCGTTGGACCTTCGGGTTCTGGAAAAACAACTTTTTTAAATATGCTGGGGGGACTAGACAAACCAACTGAAGGAGAAGTAATTATTGAAGGAATAAACATCAGTTCGTTAAGCTCAAAACAAGTTATTGACTTCAGGTTACGAAACATTGGTTTTGTTTTTCAGGCTTATAATCTAATCCCTGTATTAACTGCAAAAGAAAACGTTGAATTCATAATGCAACTTCAAAATCAGAATAAAAAAGAAAGGGAAGAACGTGCAATCGAGATGCTTAAAGCTGTGGGGTTGAGTGAAAGAATCAACAATCGTCCGGCAAAACTATCCGGCGGAGAACAGCAACGTGTTGCTGTAGCAAGAGCTTTGGCGTCAAAACCAAAATTTATTCTCGCCGATGAACCAACTGCCAACCTCGATTCTGCATCAACAAACAATTTACTGGAAATTATGCAGGAACTTAACAAAAAAGAAAATATCACATTTATATTCTCTACTCACGATCAGCGTGTGGTGGACAAAGCCCGCAGAATTATAACAATTGATGATGGTAAGGTTAAAAGTGATGTAAAAGTGTAAAAATAAGATGGCAGAAATATATGCTAAAGTGTTTTAAAAAATAATCATGAAAAACATAATAATATTTATACTGTTAACGATAGGTTTGTACGTTTCTGCTTTCTCACAGAAAAGCCAACAAAAATTCGAACTAAACGGATATCTGAAATACATGCAGACAACTTCTTTTAACGACATTTCAAGTTATTGGATGACAGACAATCTTGTTCATAATCGTTTCGATTTTTCTTATTACCCCATGGAATGGCTTGATATTAAGCTTAGCGTAAGGAACAGGTTTTTCTTTGGACAACAGGTTAGTATGATGTATTTGCCCGGATTTGGGAATCAGTATGCAAAAATGATTGACAGGAATTTCGGACTTTTTGATTTTTCATGGAACTATTTTGTAAACAAGTCCTGTTTTTTTAATACTGCAATTGACAGGGCATTTATTGACATTCAAAAAGGCAAATGGAATATTACTGCCGGGCGTCATCGCATAAACTGGGGACAGACTTTTGTGTGGAATTCAAACGACATTTTTAATGCATATTCCTATTTTGATTTCGACTACGAAGAAAAACCCGGAAGCGATGCAATACGTGTACAATACAATCTTGATTATGCTTCACGAATTGATCTGGCAGCTTCGGTAAATAACGACACCAGCATTACTGCCGCTGGATTATTTGCATTTAACAAGTTTAATTACGATTTTCAGATTATGGGTGGTGTTTTTCGCTCAGACGATTACGTTGGAGGAATTGGTTTTACAGGAAATTTATTTAACGGCAGTTTTAGAGGTGAGGCCAGTTACTTTCATCCACTTAAAAACCCTGGTGACACAAGCGGTATAATGTCTGCTTCGGTAGGCTATGATTATGTTTTCAAGAACGCTATGATGGTTCAGTGCGAGTTTTTATTTAATACATCCGCTCCCAAAAGTTCTGACTTTAGCCTGACAGATTTGTATGCAATGCAACTGAGTGCAAAAAATTTATGGTTTTCGAGATTTGCGATGTTTGCATCATTATCTTATCCTGTTTCACCAATTATAAATATTGCATTATCAGGAATGTACAGCCCACAAAATAACTTCATTTTTGCGGGACCTTCCATGTCATTTTCCATGTCAGACAATTTTTTAATAGATATCAATGTCCAGACTTTCTTCAGTAATATCCCGGCTAACGATGGCGGTAAAGGAACTTACGCGTTTTTGAGGGGTAGGTGGAGTTTCTAGAAGTGCCTAGAGTGTCTAGAGTGTCTAGAGTGCCTAGAGTATTTAGGGGGAATTGGTACTTAATCGCAAAAACAGCTTTAAAATTGCAAATTGATCCTAATAATTTGGGAATCAAATGATGTAGTTTTCGATATTTTCTGAATTTATATTATAGAAAAAAATACAAATTACAATGGCAAAAAATACAAATCTCACACCTCTCAAAAGGAGCAGTTATTATCATGAAGGCGTTATTTTCATTTATGGTTGCTATTAAGTAAATTCCCTTTGTTCTTTTTATAGGTTTTCTTTGCATTAGAAAAATAAGTGAAAAGACTTTACTTACCAAACCATGTTTAAAATACATATAAACAGTGGTTTAGTGAGTTTTTTTTAACAATTAGTTTACGGATTTAAGGTAATTATTTAAATTTCCATACTTTTGAAAAAATTTATTTATATTTTATATGACAAAGAACAAATACGTACCTCATGCTTGGGAAACCGTAAATTGCCCTTATTGCAATTCATCTAAAAGTAAAATATATGAAAGATTTGGTTCTGAATTGCAGTTTACCTATGTTAAATGTTCAGATTGCGGTTTAATCTATCAGACTCCAAGGCCAAAATATGATGATATCTTTTTGCTTCAGGCTTATGAAGAGTATTTTTATTATGATGAAAATTTTAAATACTCTGATGAAAATTTTAAATTATGGGATAAGGAGTTACATGAAATTTTAAAGTATGATAAGAGAAAAACTGCCATACTAGACATTGGCTCTTGCATGGGTGATTTTTTAAAAGTTGCACAACAGTATTATCCCAAATGTACTGGTGTTGAGATTGCTGAAAACATGGCGAAATATACAGAAAAAGAATTGAAAATAAATGTGTTTGTTGGTTCTTATGTTGACATAAATTTCAAAGAAAAATATTCATGTATTCACATGAGTCATGTTATTGAGCACATCCCAAACCCACACGAATGGCTTTTGAAAACTAAAGAACTACTTGATGATAATGGAGTTTTAGTTATGAGTGTGCCAAATATGAAATCCTTGGATAGACGATTTAAATTATTTTTAAAAAGAATTGGTTTAAGAAAAGGAATGTGGCAAGATAACACTCGCACACCAGATCATCTATTTGAGCCAACAGCACAGAGTACTCTCAAGTTTTTTGAAAATAATGGCTTTAAGATTTTGAAGTATTATACCTATAGTCGAAAAGATATGGATGTGAGTACTTTTTTTGGTAAGATATATAACCGGAAACTGAAATTAGGTAGTAATCTTCGATTCTTTGTAACTCCAGTTTAGTGTAATCGCAGTTCTATGACGATTATTTCTTTTGGTTTTTAACGCCGAGATTTTTTACAGTTGTATCAATTTATCTTCTTGGGACGAGGAACTTACGCGTTTTTGAGGGGAAGGTGGAGTTTCTAGAAGTGTCTAAAGTGCCTAGAGTGTCTAGAGTGCCTAGAGTACTTAGAGGGATTATATTTGTAATCTAAATTAAAAGCTAAAACTATTTATAGTTCATAGTAATAGATGATTTTTTTCATCAGATAATAAACATTAAGGAAAAACGCCTAACTTTGGATAAAATTGATGACTGATGAAACCTATTAAACACCATAAACACAAAACCGGTTTACCTCCCGGGAGTTTAGTCTTTACAGGTATAGAAAGATCTCACCAAATCGGGATTGAACTGATAAAGTATTCTCCACAAAGCTATAAACAGGAAATTACGCAAAATATAGATGACTTAAATATCATAACAGAATCACCCGAAATCCACTGGTTTAATCTTAACGGAGTGCATGATAGTGAGCTAATTGGCAAAATTGGAGAAAAGTTTAATATACACAAACTTGTACTCGAAGACATTTTAAATACTCACCAACGTCCAAAAGTCGATTTTTATGACGAACACATTTTTGCCGTTCTTAAAATGTTAGTTTATGACAATGCAACTAAAAGCATCAACTCTGAGCAAGTTAGTATAATTGTTGGAAATAATTATCTTTTTTCATTTCAGGAAAAAGAAGGCGATATTTTTGAACTTCTAAGGAAAAGAATTCAAACTGCGAGCGGGAAAATTAGGACAATGGGAACCGATTATCTTCTTTATGCGATACTGGATATTATTGTTGACAATTATTTTATCTTACTCGAACATTTAGGGGATGAAGTAGAGAAATACGAAACTGAACTTATTGAGAATGCTAACAAAGACATTCTTAACAGAATCTACTATCTGAAAAGAGAAAATCTTTTACTACGAAATTCCGTATGGCCTGTAAGAGAGTTGGTATCCCAATTCGAAAAAACTGATTCACAACTTATTAAAAAGAAAAACATCATCTATTTTCGTGACTTATACGATCACACAATACAAGTAATTGATAATGTAGAAATATATCGTGATCTATTATCTGGATTAATTGAGTTATACTACAATAATACTGGGAATAAGACTAATGAGGTTATGAAAGTCCTTACGATTATCTCAACTATATTTATTCCACTAACATTTATTGCAGGTATTTATGGAATGAACTTTAAATATATGCCCGAACTTGAATGGCATTGGGCGTATTTTGGAGTTTGGGGTTTGATGGTTATTCTATTTCTTTTAATGATTTGTTATTTCAAACGAAAGAAATGGTTTTAATATACATTTTTTAAAAGTGATAGTTTTCTCGAACTACACATACTCATGGTCAATGAAATTTGAATTAAGTAATCTTGCAACTCCCATATAAGATGGTTTAAATTTGAGCTTTCCCCCAACAGAATATTTCTTTTTGCCATTTGAATCAATATTATCTCCTAAATCAACCACCATCATATCTGATGTTATTCCGACAAAATTTACATTTTTATCAAATGGTTCGATATCTCCTTTATCGACATCAAGTAACCCAAAATCCAGAATTGCTTTTGTTGTTGTTGCATTAAAATCAGTTTCTTCAATTTTTGCAGTATGTCCTACATTGGCTTCGCTTATTACACCATCCGGGAGCAATTCTTTTTCGTATAGCTCAATAATATTTGCTTCAAAAATAAAAGCATCAGTATATAAATCCATAAACTGTTTATTGTCTAGTGGAGATGTTCCAAAAAATGCCGCCTCTCCTATCCTGAAATGATTCATGTCTGTTGGAACAGCATTACTACCCACTAAGGGTAAGGTAATTGAGCTCCCTCCTGAAATAATTGGCAGATTACGATTAAATTTTGCCTGTATTAGCTCTTTATACAAACATAATTGAAGCAATTTGTCATAAGTTGGTTCAACTCCGTACATACATCCTAAGTTCGAGCCTAGTCCTATGACCTCAATATTGTTTAGATTAAAAACATTTTCGTAAAACTTCAGCAGTTCATCACGCTTAACACCTTCGCGTAATTCGCCAAGCTCAATCATAATAATTATTTTATGAACTTTGTTTTGCCTTGCAGCTGCTTTATCAAGTTCAAAAATTGTTTTATATGATGAGTTTAACGAAATATCAGCATAATTTACAACTTCGTCAACATAAACCAAAGCAGGAGGCTTAATATAAATAGTTATCATTTCAGGATTCAGCTTTTTTAAATTTTTAATACTGCTCAATCGAGAATCGCCAACAGAATGTAAATTTTTAATTACTTCGGGAGTTAAAATCCGCTCTAATAAGGATAAGTCTCCTGAAAAAACTTTTGTAATCAGACTCCACTCCTTATTATTCTGAGCCATAAAACTACTGATTTGATTTATATTCGAGATTACCTTATTTGTATTTATCCTAAGTAGTGCCATAAAAATTGTTATATTATTAATTAATAGTTTTCGATTAAAGAATTCTATTTTATATTTTCAAACCTCATTTCAGCGTATTTAGAGGTAAACCCAAGTCTCTCGTAAAGTCTTTTTGCAGGATTTTCATATTCGACATGGAGTTTAATATTTCCTTTTGTATGTTTTATTGCTTCTTTAATCATTTCAGCACCAAAACCTTTACCCCTGTGTTTGGAATCTACAGCGATGTAAACCAAAATGTTTTCAGGAATAAATCCTGACATCCCGGTTTTGTTCATAATCAAAACTCCGGCAAGTTGACCATTGTAATACGCTTGCATCACAAACCCTCCCTTACCGCCATCCTTTTGAAGAGCATAATCAATGCATTTTGTAATGTCTTTTGGATTATCACCAAACTGTTCGAGATGTTGGTGTAAAAATTTTACTGTTTCATTAATACTAGTTAAATTAAAATCATTTTCATTATTACATAATCTGTAATTAAGCATAAAATTCCTTTCTTTTTAGTTAATATTATTCATCATAATTGGACAATATAAAATAATATCTGACATATACAAATGTTTTATACCAATAGCCCTGATCGTAAATTCAACAAGCAAATGCGACAGATTTATAAAAAACATCTTTAGGCGTCTTAAACCCTAAGTTCTTCCTTGGTCTTCTGTTAATTTTATATTGTACCTGTTTAATAAATTCATCATCAAAAATATTAAAATTTGTTTTTTTAGGTATGTATTGTCTGATTAATTTGTTAGAATATTCACTTAAACCTCTTTCCCAAGAAGAATATGGATGAGCAAAAAAGAATTTAGCTTGTAGTTTGCTTGCAATTTTCTCGTGTCTGGCAAACTCGCTTCCGTTATCACTGGTTATAGATTTTACAATATTTTTATATGGTAACAACATTTTTATTACAGTATCAGCAAGGCCGTCAGCATTTTTACCATTATTGAGTTTTTGAATCATAATCATAGCTGTTGTTCTTTCAACAATAGTTACTATTGCCCCTTTATTATTTTTTCCTACAATAAGGTCTATTTCCCAATCTCCAAAACGTTCTTTATTGTTTATCACATCTGGACGCTTATCTATAGAGATCTTGTTTTTAATTACTTCATATTTACCAGAAATATGTCGCTTTCGGTGTTTTAATTTATGTCTAAGATGCTTGTATTTTTCTCCACCAGCAGCCTTGTCCGCTCTAATATATTGATAGATTCTTTCGTGTGAGACCATCTCAATATCATTTTTATCACAGTAACCTTTAATTTGTTCTGGAGACCATTGCTCTTGTATAATCCAATAGTCAATAAGTTTTTGTTTAGGAGCATCAAACTTACGGTGTTTGCAAAATCGCTCCTTTCTTTCTTCTGCCAGCTCATTAGCAAAGTCAGGATTATAAGTGCCACGCTTCCGACTGTTACGTTTTATCTCTCGATATACTGTGCTTCTATCAACTCTTAAAAGCTTTGCTGCTTCACTTTTAGTCTTTCCGCATTCTAAATATGCTTTTAATGCGTACCTTTGTTGTAATGTTAAATGCTTCATCTCGTTTTTTTGGACGAAAACAAAGGTCGAACATTTAATTTAAGAGAGAAAATGCTTTAAGGCTTTTCTCTCTTTCTTTCATTCCGCTACGCTCCATTTCAGAAAGAGAGAAAAATCAATCTCTGTTGCATTTACTAATTGAATTTATC
>Ga0116142_10001587_pt1 | contig 26982 bp, 22 predicted proteins | sample AD_UKC033_MetaG_FD_89785 | JGI IMG/M metagenome (GOLD analysis project Ga0116142, IMG submission 89785) | Active sludge microbial communities of municipal wastewater-treating anaerobic digesters from USA - AD_UKC033_MetaG | ecosystem: Engineered > Bioreactor > Anaerobic > Digestate | place: USA... | reverse complement strand
TCAGCACCTGGGCCTGCACCGAGACGTCGAGCGCGCTCACCGGCTCGTCGGCGACGATGAGCTGCGGGCGCGTGATCAGCGCCCGCGCGATCGCGATGCGCTGGCGCTGGCCGCCGCTGAACTCGTGCGGATACTTGTCGAGGTCGGCGCTGCGCAGGCCGACGGCATCCAGCGCCTCGGCGGCGCGCTCGCGCTGCTCGGCGCGGCCGGCACCGTGCAGCACGGCCAGCGGCTCGGCCACGGTCTGCAGCACCTTGCGCCGCGGGTCCAGGCTGCCGTAGGGGTCCTGGAAGACCATCTGGAAACCGGCACGCGCGCGGCGCAGCGCGCCCGCGTCCAGCGCAGCCAGGTCCCGGCCCTCGAAGCGGACCTGTCCGGCGCTCGGGTGTTCGAGCGCCATCACCAGGCGCGCGAGCGTGCTCTTGCCCGATCCCGATTCGCCGACGATGCCAAGGCTTCTGCCCCGATGCAGCGTGAAGCTCACGCCGGCGAGAGCCTGAACGGAGGGCCGCGGCGCGAAGAGCCGCTCGCGCGGCAGCCGGTAGACCTGGTGCACGTCGCGCACCTCGAGCAGCGGCGGTTGGCTCGTGCCATCCATTCCGGGCGCGTTCATGCCTTGGCGACGTCCTTCCAGCGGATGCAGCGCACCGCGTGCCCGGGCCCGACCTCGTCCAGGGCGGGCAGCGCGCGACGGCATTCGTCGACGACGAGGGCGCAGCGATCGGCGAAGGGGCAGCCCAGCGGCAGGTCGGCGAGCTCGGGCACGCGCCCGGGAATGGTCGCAAGCCGCGTGCCCCGCGGCAGGCCGATGCGTGGCCGTGCGGCGAAGAGCCCGCGCGAGTAGGGGTGCGCCAGGCGCTCGAAGACCGCCGCGGTCGGCCCGCTCTCGACCACGGTGCCGCCGTACATCACGAGCAGGCGCTGCACGGTGTCGGCCATCACCCCGAGGTCGTGGCTGATCAGCAGCAGGCCCATGCCGTCCTCTCGCACGAGCTCGCGGATGAGGTCCAGCACCTCGCGCTGGATCGTCACGTCCAGCGCCGTCGTCGGCTCGTCGGCGACGAGCAGATCGGGCCCGCAGGCCAGCGCGATCGCGATCACCACGCGCTGGCGCTGACCGCCCGAGAGCTGGTGCGGGTAGGCGTCCAGCCGCTGCGCGGCTTGCGGCAGCTGCACGCGCTCGAGCAGGCGCAGCGCCTGCGCGCGCGCTGCCGGGCCCGAGAGGCCCTTGTGCAGCCGCAGCGATTCGCCGATCTGCCGGCCGATCGTGTGCAGCGGATTGAGCGCCGTCATCGGCTCCTGGAAGACCATGCCGATGCGGTTGCCGCGCACGCGGCAGTATTCGGACTCTGGCAGGCCGACGAGTTCCTGATCCTGCAGGCGGATCGACCCCGACACGCGCGCGCCCTCGGGCAGCAGGCCCATCAGCGCCAGCGCCGTCATCGACTTGCCGCAGCCCGACTCGCCGATCAGGCCGACGGTGTCGCCGCGCGCCATCGAGAAACCGATCTCGCGCAGCGCGTCGGCCGGGCCGCGGGAGGTGGCGAGCGTGACGCGCAGGTCGGAGACGGCGAGGAGGTCGGACACCCGTCAACGATAACGGAGCGCGGCGTCCGACCCGCTGCGCCGCTCAGCGGCGGCGCCAGTAGCCGTCACGCCAGCGCCAGCCCGGTCCGCTGCGGTACCAGTAGCCCGGCACCCAGGCGCGACCCGGGGACGGCGGCATCGCCCAGCGTCCGCCGATCCACACGTGGCGCCCGAGCTGCCAGGTCCAGTAGCCGCCGATCCATACGTAGCCGGGCGCCGGCGGCAAGGGCCGCACCTCGTAGCGCGGTGGCGGAGGCGCGACCTCGACCACCGCGCCTTCGTCGTAGCCGCCCGGGCCCGGACCGGCCGGCGCAATGATGCAGCCGGTCAAGGCCAGGCCGAGCGCGGCCGCAGCCAGGGGTCGCCATGACGATCCGATCGCGAAGCTCATGAACATTCCTCCGTTCGTTGCGCGTTCCGACGCCTCATCAACGGGGGACGCGTCGCTCACGGCGACACAGCAACGAAGCTTTACCTGCCGCGGACGGACAGCCGGCCGCGACGTGCGGCAGCGGTTGCGGGAGAGCGGGTCTCGAGCGGCGTTCAGGCGGCGACTTCGCAGCGATTGCGTCCGCCCGCCTTGGCGCGGTAGAGCGCCTGGTCGGCCTGCAGGTAGAGCGGATCGAAACCCGATCCGGCCTGCGCGGGGCCGGCAGTCACCAGGCCGATGCTGCAGGTGACCTTGCCGTGCGTGCCGAGCGCCTCGGCCAGGCGCAGGCGCAGGCGCTCGGCCAGCGCACGCGCCGCGTTCGCGTCGGTCTGCGGCAGAAGGACGAGGAACTCCTCGCCGCCCATGCGGCCGACGCGGTCGTGCGCGCGCACCGAGTTCCTGAGCACCGCAGCCGCGCGTTGCAGCACCAGGTCGCCTCCAGGATGCCCCAACCGGTCGTTGACCTGCTTGAAGTGGTCCAGGTCGAGCAGCAGCAGGCTTGTCGCATGGCCGTGTCGCAGCGCGCGGCGCAGCTCCTCGTCGACCAGGCGCACGGTTTCCATCCGGTTGGCCAGGCCGGTCAGACTGTCTCTCGTTGCCGCGCGCTCGAGCGCCTGGGTCAGACGCTTGTTCTTCACGTGCTGGCGCCAGGTGATCGCTGCCAGAACCCAGCCAAGCGCGCAGGCCGTGATGCCGTTGAGCCGGCTGGCCATCAGTGGTATCGGATCGTGGTGCATGATCCCGATCACCGTCCAGAAGCCGCCCAGTGCCGCCCCATAGAGCAGCGCCGAGGCGAGCGGGTGCATCACGACGATGACTCCGGTCAAGGTCGTCGCCAGGAGGAAGGTCGTGATGTTGGCGCCCACCAGCTGGTCGATCGCCACGAAGGCCAGGCCGTAGCCCAAGGCGACGCTCGCGGCCAGCAGCGGCCAGACCCGGCCCAGGAACGACGGCGCGGGGGCAGAACGCAGGAGCGCGTGCGCACCGACGGCGAGCAGGGCGAACGACGCCCCCATCGCCAGGTGGGCGACGCGCAGCCATTCCTGCCAACGCTGCGTGGGCGGGTCGGCGCTGGCGGCCATCTGCAGGAGCAGGAGGCAGAAGAGGTCGACGATCGGGATGGCCAATCCCATCCAGCGGACGCGGCGCAGGTTGTCGGCATCCAGCAGCGCAGCGATTCCGTCTGCGTGATCGGCCCCCTCGCTGCTTCCCGGCGGCGAGGCGGGGAGCGACAGGTCGTCGCGAAGCGATGTGAGCTCGTGGTTCACGAGTCCTTATCGGCCGCGTCGCGGAAAACTTTCGCCACCCTTCGCGTGCCGGGCGATCAGCCGTCGGCTTGCGCGGCAATGCGGCGCAGCGCGTCCTCGAAGACCTCGGGCGGCTGCCCGCCGCTGATCAGGTGGCGACGGTCGACCACGATCGCCGGCACCGAATGAATGCCCGCGCGCTGCCAGAACTGCTCGCGTTCGCGCACTTCTGTCGCGTACTCGTCGCTGCCGAGGATCGCGCGGGCGCGGGCGGGGTCCAGGCCGGACTCGGTCACCAGCTCGACCAGCACCGCGGGGTCGCTCGTGCTGCGGCCCTCGCCGTGGTAGGCGCGCATCAGCGCGTGCTCGAGCGCACGTTGCGCGCCTGGATCGACCTCGCCGGCCCAGCAGAGCAGCCGGTGCGCATCGAAGGTGTTCCAGACGCGGGGGCGCGAGCCGAAGGCAAAGCCCAGCTGCGCCCCGCGCTCGCGGATCGCCGCCTGCGTCTGCGCGATCTGCTCGGGCGTGCGGCCGTACTTCGCCGCGAGGTAGGCCACGGTGTCCTCGCCCTCGGGACCCATGCCGGGGTTGAGCTCGAAGGGCTCGAACGAGAGCTCGACCGCGATCTCGTCGCCGATCGAAGTGAGCGCCTGCTCGAGCGCGTGCAGGCCGATCGCGCACCAGGGACAGGCGATGTCGGAGACGAATTCGATCTTCATGCGGTCCTCCTTCGGGCTTCTCCGCGCTCCTTTGCGTCGCGATCAGCGCTTGCGCGCCAGCTTGGGGTCCATCAGGTCGCGCAGCCCGTCGCCCATCAGGTTCAGGCCGAGCACGCTGAGCACGATCGCCACCCCGGGCCACACCGCGAGCATCGGCGCCTGGAAGAGCAGCGTCTGCGCTTCCGAGAGCATGCGGCCCCAGCTCGGCCGCGGCGGCTGAGTGCCCAGGCCCAGATAGGAGAGCGCCGCCTCCGCCAGGATCGCGGTCGCAAACGAGATGCTGGCCTGGACGATGAGCTGGTTGGCGATGTTGGGCAGCACATGGTCCAGCGTGATGCGCCACGCGCTCTTGCCGGCGGCGCGCGCAGCGAGCACATACTCACGTGCCCAGACCGCGTTGGCGGCGCCGCGCGTGATGCGCGCGAACACCGGGATGTTGAAGATGCCGATCGCGACGATGCTCATCACGAGCCCGGGCCCGTAGATCGCGGTCAGCATGATCGCGGTCAGCAGCGCTGGGAACGCGAAGGTGAAATCGGCGGCGCGCATCACCAGCTCCTCGACCCAGCCGCGCCGGGCCGCCGCCAGGCAGCCGAGCGCGACGCCGACGATGACGCCGATGCCCACCGCGATCACGCCGACGAGGATGCTCGCCTGCGCACCGACGAGCAGCTGCGAGGCGACGTCGCGCCCGAAGGTGTCGGTGCCGAGCCAGTGCGCCGCGCTCGGCCCCTGGAGCTTCTTCGCGATGTCGATCTCGGCGGCCGGATGCGGCGTCCACACCAGCGAAACGAGCGCCGCCAGCACCAGCAGCAGGGTCAGCAGCCCGCCGACGACGAAGCTCGGATGCCGCAGGGCGCGCGACCAGAAGCCCGGCGCGCGCGCGCGGCGAATCGGAGCGACCGCTGCCGCGGCGGCAGCGGCCGGGCGGGGCGAAGGACGCGATTCAGGCATCGGCGCGCCGCAGCCGCGGGTCGACGACTGCGTAGAGCAGGTCGACGACGAAGTTGACGATGACGACGATCGCCGCCAGCAGCATCACGACGTCGCGCACGACGACGAGATCGCGGTTGCTGATCGCCTGGAACACGAGCCGGCCGATGCCCGGCAGCACGAACACGTTCTCGACCACGATGGTGCCGGTGATCAGGTTGGCGAACTGCAGGCCGCTGACGGTGAGCACCGGAATCATCGCGTTGCGCAGCACGTGGCGCCACATCGCCTGCCGCTGCGACAGGCCCTTGGCGCGCGCGGTGCGTACGTAGTCCTCGCGCATGACTTCGAGCACGGCCGAGCGCGTCATGCGCGCCAGGATCGCCGCCTGCACCAGCGCCAGGCTGATCGCCGGCAGCAGCAGGGCCAGCAGCGCTTCGCCGGGGCTGCCGCCTTCGTCCTCGGTCCAGCCCGGGAACCCGCCGGCGCTGACCCACTGCAGCTTCACCGCGAACAGCAGGATCAGCAGGATCGCGAACCAGAAGTTCGGCACCGCGACGCCGAGCTGGCTTGCCGCCATCACGCCGAAGTCGCCGGCACGGTTGTGGCGTGACGCGGCGTAGACGCCCAGGCCCAGTGCGAGCACGACGGTGAGTGCCATCGCGATCACCGCCAGCGGCAGCGTCACGCGCATGCGCTCGGCAATCAGCTCCGCGGTGGGCACGCCGTAGCTGATGCTCTCGGCGCTTTCTCCCTGCAGCCAGCCGCCGACCCAGTCGAGGTAGCGCACGAGCGGCGGCTGGTCCAGCCCCATCCTGGCTTCCAGCGCGGCGACGGCCTCGGGCGTGGCGGTGTCGCCGAGGATCACTTCGGCGGCGTTGCCCGGCAGGAGTTCGAGCACCGCGAAGACCAGCGCCGAGGCGACGAACAGCGTCGCGACGAAGGTCGCAAGCCGCTTGAGGAGGAAATGGCCCATCGGCGACGATGATGCCTCATCGGGATCCCGATTCCGGCTCCAATTCCGGTTCTTGCGCTGGACTCGAGGCCCGATGTCGATGTTCATCGCAGGCCGCCCCGTGGCCACGAGCCCCTGTCGTCCATCCGCTGCCGGCGTCGGCGCGCGGGCAGGCGGCTCAGACGCTCGTGCGGCACTCCCAGGCGGCGATGCGGGGATCGTCGGCGAGCGTTGCCGCCAGCCAGGGCAGCGCCTGGCGCAAGGCCGGCGCGAGCGTGTGCGGCGGGTTGACGACGAAGACCTGGCTGCCCAGCAGCCCGAGCCCGCGCTCGCGCGGCGCCTGTACCGTCAGCCGCGCCAGCAGCCAGCCTTTGCGCGCGACGCCGTCGACGGCGGCGACGAGCCGCTGCGGCAGCCGCGCCGCTTCGAGCAGCTGAAGCTGCGGCAGCCAGACCAGCACGACTCCTTCCGCGAAGCGCGCGAGCGCCTCACGCACCGCGGCGAGCACCCGTGCGTAGTCGGCCTTGATCTCATAGGGCGGGTCGATCAGCAGCAGGCCGCGACGCGTCGGCGGCGGCAGCTGGCCCCTGAGCGCCGCGAAGCCGTCGGTGACGTGGACCTGCACGCGCGCGTCGCCGCGCATGCGCGCGGCCAGGCGCGCGTGGTCGGTCGGATGCAGTTCGAAGAGGCGCAGCTGGTCCTGCGCGCGCATCAGCCGCCGGGCCAGTTCCGGCGAGCCGGGGTAATGTCGCAGGGCCGGTCCGTCGTTGAAGCGCCGGACCTCGTCGACGTAGCGCTGCACCGCCGGTGGCAAGCCTGGTTCCGCCCAGAGGCGGCCGATGCCGCCCTCGTGCTCGCGGTGCTGCTGCGCATGACGCGACGAGAGGGCATAGGCGCCTGCGCCGGCGTGGGTGTCCACGACGCGGTAGCCCTTCTCCTTCTGGTTCAGGTGATCGAGCACCGCCACCAGCGTCATGTGCTTGAGCACGTCGGCGTGGTTCCCGGCGTGAAACCCGTGTCGGTAGGCGAGCATGGTGCGACTGTGCCATGTCCGCGGGTGGTGGCGCGGCGGTCGCGGCGCGGCTCGAGCGCCGCGTCCGGGCAAGTTCAGCGCCGCGTGCGCGCCAGGAACAGCTCGCGCAAGTTGACTTCGCGCGGTCCGGGTTCGAGCGCGATCGCATCGCCGGCGGTGATCGGACCCGGTTCGATCACCGCGAGGTAGCTGCCGCAGTAGCCCGACTGTCGCATCAGGCTCGAGGCCTGCAGGAAGCCCATCGCCGCATCGAACTTGTAGCAGGGGCGCCGCGGCTCGCTGACGGCGAGCACGCAGCCGGGCAGGCGCAGGCGGTCGCCGATCCACAACCGCTCCTCGCGCAAGCCCTCGATCGTCAGGTTCTCGCCGAAGGCGCCGGGCGCCAGCGTGTGCCCCCAGGGGACGACCTGCGCCTGGGCACGCACCGTCTGCCAGAAGGCGAAATGCGCGAGCGGGTAGGCGTAGACGGCCTTCGAGAGCCCGCCGTGCGCGCTCGGGTCGGCCTGCTCGTCGCCTTCGAGCCCGAGCGGGCTGACGTGGACCGGACCGGGCTGCGGCTGCTTGTCGTAGCCGGTGAGCACGCGCCGGCCCTGGATCTCGCGGAACACCGCGCGGCCGACATTGACGCTGTGCACGCGCATCGTTTCGGCGGCGGCCATCTGCGGGTTGTCGTTCCGTTCGTCGAGCTCGTCGGGGCGCAGTCTATCGGTCCGGCCGGGATGATCGGGACGGCCGTGGCCTCGGCTCGCGATCCTTGCGCTGGTGCGCATGTCCTGCATGCTCTATAAGCGCTCGGCAGAGTTCTTGTTGCAGGAGCAGAGATGCAGTATCACATCGACGGTTTCCGGCCCGGGGATCCCGATGTCCTGCCCGCGGCCCCGGGACACCGGCGCCCGGGCGATCCGCTGCCGGCGACCGTGGACGTGCTCATCGCGGGCTCGGGCCCGGCGGGGTTGTGCCTGGCGGCGCAGCTCGCGCGCGAGCCGCGGATCCGCACGCTGCTGGTCGAGGCGAAGCTCGGCCCGATGGAAAAGGGCCAGGCGGACGGCATCAGCGTGCGCACGATGGAGATGTTCCAGGCCTTCGGTTTCGCCGAGAAGGTCAAGCGGGAGGCGGTCTGGATCAACGAGACCACGTTCTGGGCGCCCGGCGCCACGGCGGACCGTCTCGAACGCGTCGCGCGCGTGCAGGACGTTCCCGACGGCGTCTCGGAGATGCCTCATGTGCTGATCAACCAGGCGCGGGTGCACGACCTGTTCCTCGATGTGATGCGCAACGCGCCGACGCGCCTCGTGCCGGACTACGGGCTGAAACTGGTGACGCTCGCGGTCGATCCCGCGGCAGGCGCCTACCCGGTGCGCGTGACGCTGGAACACACCGCGCCGGGGCGGGAAGGGCAGACGGTGACGCTGCGCGCGAACTACGTCGTCGGCTGCGACGGCGCGCGCTCGAACGTGCGCCGCGCGATCGGCGGCGCGCTGCACGGCGATGCCGCGCACCAGGCCTGGGGCGTGATGGACGTGCTCGCGGTCACCGACTTCCCCGACTGGCGGATGAAGTCCTTCGTGCGCTCGCGCGACGCGGGCACGTTGATGGTGCTGCCGCGCGAAGGCGGCCACCTCGTGCGCATCTACGTCGAGCTCGACCAGCTGCGCGAGGACGAGCGCGTCGCCGAGCGCGGGCTCGGCGCGGCCGACATCATCGCCAAGGCTCAGCGCATCCTCGCCCCCTTCGTGCTCGATGTGAAGGAGATCGTCTGGTGGTCGATCTACGAGATCGGCCACCGTCTGACCGACAAGTTCGACGACGTGCCCGAGCACGAGGTCGCCACGCGCGCGCCGCGCGTGATGCTTGCCGGCGACGCCTGCCACACGCACAGCCCCAAGGCCGGGCAAGGCATGAACGTCTCGATGGGCGACACCTTCAACCTGGGGTGGAAGCTGATCGCGGTGCTGACCGGCCGCGCCGGCCCGGCGCTGCTGCACAGCTACTCGGGGGAACGCCGCGCGGCGGCCAAGGCGCTGGTCGAGTTCGATCATCGCTGGGCGCGCGTCGTCGGCGGGCACGAGGACGAGGACGGTGCCGATCCGCTGCCGCGCGTGGCGCGCGAGTTCGTCGCCAATCTCCCCTTCACCTGCGGGCTGACCGTGCAGTACGAGGCCAGCGCGCTGACCGGTGCAGCCACCTACCAGGCGCTGGCTCGCGGCTTCGACATCGGCAAGCGCCTGCATTCGGCGCCGGTCGTGCGCCTGGCCGACGCCCGGCCGATGCAGCTCGGCCACTGCATCGAAATCGGACTGCGTTTTCGCCTCTTCCTGTTTGCCCCGGACGGTGACCGCGGCGCGCCGGGGGGCGCGGTCGCGTCGCTGTGCGAGTGGCTGCAGCACGATCCGGCGTCGCCGCTGCGCCGCCACACGGGTGCGGGCGAGGACGTCGACGCCGTGATCGACACCCGGGCCGTGTTCCAGCAAGGTGTTCGCGAGCTCGAGTTCCAGGCGATGCCGAGCCTGCTGCGCCCGCATGTCGGGCGTCTCGGGCTCTGCGACTACGAGAAGGTGTTCTGCGCCGACACGCGAGGCGGGCAGGACATCTTCGAGCTGCGCGAGATCGACCGGGTGGCCGGCTGCGTCGTCATCGTGCGCCCGGACCAGTATGTCGGCCATGTCCTGCCGCTGACCGTGCGACGGGAGCTTGCCGACTACTTCGCGGGCATTCTGCGCGTTGGCTCGGGCGCGCCCGCAGTCGCGGCGAGTTGACGCATCGCTTCATGCGTCTATTGCATAAGGACATCCGGACCCGTGGTGCCGGCTGCGGGCGACGGGGGCACAATGCCTTCCCCCGGTCCGGTAGGCCGGACAGCGAGGCACCCGGAGCGCAGCCTGCGCCTCGGCGTGACCCGGTGAGATCGAGCCCGATCGACGACGTTCGCGGTATTCGGCGAGCCTCGAGAGGCGGCCTGTGCCACAAGCCGGCGCAGGCGATGTGCCTGTTCGGGGTTGGCCCAATCCCGCTTTCCCGTTTCGATCCTGATTGGAGCTTGCATGAACCGACCCGTGCTGGAGGGACTGCCCCTGAATACGCCCGCCTACGTCAAGCACCAGCGTCTCGTGTCCTGGGTGGGAGACATCGCTGCGCTCACCGGGGCCTCCGAGGTCTACTGGTGCGACGGCAGCGATGCCGAGTACCAGCGCCTGACCGAGCAGCTGGTCGCCGCCGGGACGATGCAGAAGCTGAACCCGGCCAAGCGCCCGGGCAGCTTCCTCGCGCGCAGCGACCCCGACGACGTCGCGCGCGTCGAGGACCGCACCTTCATCTGCAGCGAGCGGCAGGAGGACGCCGGCCCGACCAACAACTGGATGGCGCCCGCCGAGATGCGCGCGATCCTGCAGACCGGTGACAAGGCGCTCTTCAAGGGCGCGATGCGCGGGCGCACGATGTACGTCGTGCCGTTCTCGATGGGGCCGCTGGGTTCGCACATCAGCCACATCGGCATCGAGCTCACCGACAGCCCCTACGTCGCGGTGAGCATGCGCGTGATGACGCGCATGGGCCGTCAGGTCTTCGACGTGCTGGGCAGCGACGGCGACTTCGTCCCCTGCGTGCACAGCGTCGGCGCGCCGCTGGCGCCCGGCGCCAAGGACGTGCCCTGGCCCTGCAACAAGACCAAGTACATCGTGCACTACCCCGAGACGCGCGAAATCTGGTCCTACGGCTCGGGCTACGGCGGCAACGCGCTGCTGGGCAAGAAGTGCTTCGCGCTGCGCATCGCCAGCACGATGGGGCGCGACCAGGGCTGGCTGGCCGAACACATGCTGGTGCTCGGCGTCACCAACCCGCAGGGCCGGAAGTACCACGTCGCCGCGGCCTTCCCGAGCGCCTGCGGCAAGACGAACTTCTCGATGCTCGTGCCGCCGGCGGGATTCGACGGCTGGAAGGTCACGACGATCGGCGACGACATCGCCTGGGTCAAGCCGGGCCAGGACGGGCGGCTCTACGCGATCAACCCCGAGGCCGGCTACTTCGGCGTTGCGCCGGGGACCAACGACCACACCAACCCGAACTGCATGGCCTCGCTGCGCGAGAACGTGATCTTCACGAACGTCGCGCTCACCGACGACGGTGATGTCTGGTGGGAGGGCATGACCGACGAGCTGCCGGCGCACCTGATCGACTGGCAGGGCCGCGACTGGACGCCCGAGATCGCGCGCGCCAACGGCCAGAACGGCAAGCTGCGCCCGGCCGCACACCCGAACGCGCGCTTCACGGTCGCCAGCACCAACAACCCGGTGCTCGATCCCGAGTGGGACAGCCCGGAGGGCGTGCCGATCGACGCCTTCATCTTCGGTGGCCGCCGCAGCACGACGGTGCCGCTCGTCACCGAGGCGCGCAACTGGGTCGAAGGCGTGTACATGGCCGCGACCATGGGCAGCGAGACGACCGCGGCGCAGGCCGGCGCGCAGGGTGTGGTCCGCCGCGATCCGTTCGCGATGCTGCCCTTCATGGGCTACAACATGTCCGAGTACTTCCAGCACTGGCTGGACCTCGGCGAGCGGCTGCAGCGCGAGGGTGCGCGGCTGCCGCGCATCTACTGCGTCAACTGGTTCCGCAAGGGCGCCGACGGCAAGTTCGTCTGGCCGGGCTACGGCGAGAACATGCGCGTGCTCGAGTGGATGCTGCGCCGGCTCGAAGGCCAGGCCGGCGGGGCCGAGAACGTCTTCGGCATCTCGCCGCGCTACGAGGACCTGCGCTGGGACGGCCTGAGCTTCACGCCCGAGCAGTTCCAGTCGGTGATCGGCATCGACAAGGCCGCATGGCAGCAGGAGCTGGAGCTGCACGCCGGGCATTTCGAGCGCCTGGCCCACAAGCTGCCGGCCGCACTGCCGGCGACGATGAAGCGCATCGAGGCCGCGCTCGCGGCCTGAGCCGGCATCTGCCGCCCCCGGATTGAAGCTGCAGCTGCTCTCGGACCTGCACCTCGAGAGCGAGCGCTTCATCCCGGTGCCGGCGCCGGGGGCGGAGCTGCTCGTGCTCGCCGGCGACATCGACGCGCGCTGGCGTTCGCTCGCGCGCTTCGCGCAGTGGCCGGTGCCGGTGCTGTTCGTTCCCGGCAACCACGAGTTCGACGGCCGTGAGCTGCGCGCGGCCTTGCCGGCTCTGCGCGTGCACTGCCGCTCGCTCGGCATCCGGCTGCTGCATCGGGAGTCGGTCGTGCTCGGGGGCGCCGACGGCGTACCCGTGCGCTTCGTCGGCGTCGTGCGCTGGAGCGACTACGAGCTCTTCGGCGCTGCGGCGCGCCCGCGGGCGATGCGCGCGGCAGCGCACTTCCTGCGCCTGATGGCGGCCAGCTGCGAGGGCAGGCCCTTCGGTCCGGAAGCGGTGCGCGCCGAGGGCCTGGCCGACCGCGCCTGGCTCGAAGCCGAACTCGCGCAGCCTTCGCATGGGCGCTGGGCGCGCACGGTCGCCATCACGCACTTCGCGCCGAGCGCACGCAGCGCCGATCCGCGCTTTGGCGCGCAGCCGACGACCGCGAGCTTCTGCAACGCCGACGAGGACCTCATCGTCCGCGCCGACCTGTGGCTGCACGGGCACCTGCACTGCCGCCACGACTACGGGATCGCGCGCGCCGCAAGGGCACCGGCCCGCGTCGTCTGCCAGGCGCGCGGGCTGCAGCGCAAAGGCGAGGCGCAGGGTCACGATCCGATGCGGCTCATCGAGGCCTGATCGCGGGCGCCGACGGGGCCGACAGGGGCCGACCTCTACGACAGCATCGAACGGCTCGGCCTCGCCCGGGATCGGTGGGCGACTGCGCCCGCACCTGCCGCGCAGCATCGCGGAGCCCGGTTTTCGCGAGCTTTAGAGTCGGGCACCGAGCGCAAGCGCCGCGTCATGCGCCACACTTCGCTTGATGGCGGTGCGGTTGCCGCTGCGAGGAGAAGAGCTTGAAGATCCTGGTTGCCGTCGACGGAAGTTCGTACACCAAGCGCATGCTCGGCTACCTGGCCGCCCATGACGAATGGCTGGGCAGCGCGCACGACTACACCGTGATCCACACGGTGCCGCCGGTGCCGCAGCGTGCGGCCGCGGTGCTCGACAAGAAAGTCCTCAAGGACTACTACGACGCCGAGGCGGAGAAGGTCTTCAAGCCGATCCGCACCTTCTTCGAGCGCCGCGGCATGCGGGCCGAGTACGTGACCAAGGTCGGTGCCGCCGGCGACCTGATCGCCAGCACGGCCGAGAAGGGCGGCTTCGAGCTGCTGATCATGGGCTCGCACGGGCACGGCGCCCTGCGCGGCTTGGTGATGGGCTCGGTGGCCTCCAAGGTGCTGGCGAACTGCAACACGCCGGTGCTGCTGATCCGCTGAGCGCGGCCCGCGTCGCGCGGATCAGGCAGGATCCGCGACCGCGGCGAGCGGTCCCGGCCGCAGCGGCGCCGTCGGGTCGAGACCCGCCTTCGGCTTCAGTCAGCCGCGGGCTGCACGAAGCGCCGCCACCAGGCCACGCCGGTCCGTGCCTCGGTTCGCGCACTGCTGTCCTCGTCCTCGGGCAGCATGCTCAGCTCGAGGCCGAATGCGGTGCCGAGGTCGGCCGGTTCGCAGGGATCGGGCTCGCCCGCGCGACGGCGCCAGAGGGCGAGCAACTGCAGGGGAATGCTGGATGCGCTCATCGCGTGGCCTCGTGCCGGTTGACGGGTGCAAGCAGTGTCCGTGTTTCGCGTCGGCGAGGAATCCCCGATGTAGGTGACGCGCGTGCCTCAATTCACGGCACATTGCGCGGCGCGCGTCGGCGCGTGCCTCCGCCGCCACGGCGTGCAGGCTTGCGTCGGGCGTTGGGGTGCGCATGCGGGCTCTGGCGCGGGCGCGAGGCATCGGCGATCAGCATCACGGCGCGTACGAGGTCCTGCACCGCTTCCGAGAGGTCCGGTGGCGGTTCGAGCGTCTCGATGACTTCGAGCAGCGTGTCGCTGTCCTCGAGATCCTCGGGATCGAAGTGCAGATACAGCAGCGCCAGCGGTTCGATCAGCGCCGGATCGTCGATCGCCATCAGCGCCGGGAAGCGGTCCTGCGCGGCGGCAAAGCCCGCGACCCAGGGCAGCATGGCGTCCGACGGCGCGTCGCTGTCCTCGAGCTCGAAGACCCAGGGGTCGAACCAGTCGCGGCGCGCGATCGCGCGCTCGAGCGCGGCGTGCCGGCGCAGGACCTGCGCGCGCAGCGCTGCGTCGTCGAAACCCGGCGGCTCGGGCCGTCCTTCGAGGTCGATGACGCCGGGCCACCAGGCCTCGAGCGGCACCTGCTGCGGCTGCAGCAGCACCCCGCAGAGGTAGCCGTCGAGCGCGCTCACGTCCAGCGGCTCGAGCGGCGCCGGCACCGCATCCAGAAGCTGCTGCAGCTGCCCGGGGTCGGGTTCGCCGCCTGAGGTTCCAGGCGGTGTAGACGGTCGGCTCATGTGACGTTTTCCTTTCGCATCCCCGAGCTCCGGGATGGGCAGCGCGGCGGCGAGCTCCTACAGTGTCTGCGAGCTTCGGCGCTGGCCCGGTGGCTCCGTTGACAGATCCGACGAAGCCCTCGTCGAGGGTTTTGGAGCGGCCCGAGTCGCCTCGTGCGGCGGGTCGCTCCCCTTTTTTTTCTTAGACTGTAAGCGTTGCCATCGAAGGGGAAGCTCATGGGTGCCGCTGCAGCCTACGCATCGAACGCCGACGTCGGGCACTGGATCGCGGGTGCGCCCACGCGCGGCCACGGCACGCGCAGCCAGCCGATCTACAACCCGGCCACGGGCGCGGTTGCACGCCAGTTGCTGCTGGCCGACGAGACCGACGTCTCGGCGGCCGTGGCCGCGGCCGGTGCCGCGCAGCCGGCCTGGGGCGAGATGCCGCCGATCCGCCGCGCCCGCGTGCTCAACGCTTTTCTGGCGCTGCTCAACGAGCACAAGGACCGGCTCGCCGCGATGATCACCGCCGAGCACGGCAAGGTCTTCAGCGATGCACAGGGCGAGGTCGTGCGCGGCATCGAGATCGTCGAGTTCGCCTGCGGTGTCCCGCAGCTGCTCAAGGGCGATTACACCGACCAGGTCTCCACCGGCATCGACAACTGGACGATGCGCCAGCCGCTGGGCGTGGTCGCCGGCATCACGCCGTTCAACTTCCCGTGCATGGTGCCGATGTGGATGTTCCCGGTGGCGCTGGCCTGCGGCAACGCCTTCGTGCTCAAGCCGAGCGAACGCGACCCGAGCCCGAGCCTGCTGATGGCCGAACTGCTGCAGAAGGCGGGGCTGCCCGATGGCGTCTTCAACGTCGTGCAGGGGGACAAGCTCGCGGTCGACGCGCTGCTCGCGCATCCGGACGTGCGCGCGGTCAGCTTCGTCGGCAGCACGCCGATCGCCCAGCACATCTACGAGACCGGGGCCCGCCATGGCAAGCGCGTGCAGGCGCTGGGCGGCGCGAAGAACCACATGGTGGTGATGCCCGACGCCGACCTCGACCAGGCGGTCGACGCGCTGATCGGTTCGGCCTACGGCAGTGCCGGCGAGCGCTGCATGGCGATCAGCGTCGCGGTGCTCGTCGGCGAGGTCGGCGACCGCATCGTGCCGCGGCTGGCCGAGCGTGCGCGCCAGCTCAAGATCGGCAACGGCATGAACGCCGAGGCCGAGATGGGGCCGATCGTGACGCAGCAGGCGCGCAACCGCATCGAGGGCTACATCGCGCTGGGCGTCGAGGAGGGCGCGAAGCTGGTCGTCGACGGTCGCGGCTGCAAGGTGCCGGGGCACGAGGGGGGCTTCTTCACCGGCGGCACGCTCTTCGACCACGTGACGCCGCAGATGCGCATCTACCGCGAGGAGATCTTCGGCCCGGTGCTCGCCTGTGTGCGCGTCAAGGACCTGGCCGAGGCGGTGGCGCTCATCAACGCGCACGAGTTCGGCAACGGTGTCGCCTGCTTCACCAGCGACGGCGGCGCCGCACGCGCGTTCGCGCGCAGCATCCAGGTCGGCATGGTCGGCATCAACGTGCCGATCCCGGTCCCGATGGCCTGGCACGGCTTCGGCGGCTGGAAGAAGAGCCTCTTCGGCGACATGCACGCCTACGGGGAGGAGGGCGTGCGCTTCTACACCAAGCAGAAGAGCATCATGCAGCGCTGGCCCGACAGCATAGCCAAGGGCGCCGAGTTCGTGATGCCGACGGCGCGCTAGGCGCATCGCGCAGCCGGCGCGGTCCAGCCGCGCGTTCCTTCGCTCCTGCCGGGTACGCCGGCGTCCGGACGCGCGGGTCAGGATCCGGGCATGGGCTGTTGCCGCGGGACCGGGACGGGGTCCGACCCGGACCCGGGTCGTCGATATGATGATCGGTTGCCCTGCCGGTCCCGCGATGCCCGACGAACCCTCTCCTGCTGCAGCCCCGATCGTCGAGGGCGAACCGCGGATGCTGCGCGTGCGCGGGGCGCGCACGCACAACCTGCGCAACATCGATCTCGACATCCCCAAGCACGCGCTGGTCGTGATCACCGGGCTCTCGGGTTCGGGCAAGTCGAGCCTGGCCTTCGACACGCTCTACGCCGAGGGGCAGCGCCGCTACGTCGAGAGCCTCTCGACCTACGCGCGCCAGTTCCTGCAGCTGATGGACAAGCCCGACGTCGACGTGATCGAGGGCCTGTCGCCGGCGATCAGCATCGAGCAGAAGGCGGCCTCGCACAATCCGCGCTCGACCGTCGGCACGATCACCGAGATCCACGACTACCTGCGGCTGCTGTTCGCGCGCGCCGGCACCCCCTACTGCCCCGAGCACGGCCTGCCGCTGCAGGCGCAGAGCGTCTCGCAGATGGTCGATGCGGTGCTCGCCTGGCCGCCCGACACGCGGCTGATGATCGCCGCGCCCGTGGTGCGCGAGCGCAAGGGCGAGTTCGCCGAGCTGCTGCAGGACATGCAGGCGCGCGGCTACGTGCGCTTTCGCATCGCCAGCGGCGGGCAGCCGCCGCGCATCGTCGAGGCGCACGCGCTGCCGGCGCTGAAGAAGAACGAGAAGCACGACATCGACGTCATCATCGACCGCCTGCGCGTGCGCCCCGACGCGCGGCAGCGCCTGGCCGAGAGCTTCGAGGCGGCGCTGCGCCTGGCAGAGGGGCGGGCGCTGGCCATCGAGATGCCCGGCCGGGACGGCGAAGAGGACGCGGGCGCAAGCCCGCCGCGCCAGCAGGTCTTCAGCAACCGCTTCGCCTGTCCGGTGTGCAGCTTCGCGCTGGCCGAGCTGGAGCCGCGGCTCTTCTCGTTCAACTCGCCGCAGGGCGCGTGCCCGCAGTGCGACGGCCTCGGCCAGGTGACGCGGCTTGATGCCGAGCGCGTCGTCGCCTTCCCCTCGCTGAGCCTGGCCGCCGGCGCAGTGAAGGGCTGGGACCGGCGCAACGCCTACACCTTCAGCCTGCTGCAGAGTGTGGCCGCGCACTACGGCTTCGACATCGAGACGCCCTTCGAGCAGCTTCCGCCCAAGGCGCAGCAGGTGCTGCTGCACGGCTCCGGCGACGAGGCGATCGAGTTCGTCTACCGCGCCGAGGGCGCGTCCGGGCGCGTGCGCTCGGTGCGGCGCTCGCACCCCTTCGAGGGCATCGTCCCCAACTTCGAGCGCCGCCTGCGCGAGACCGATTCGCCGACCGTGCGCGAGGAGCTCTCGCGCTACCTCGCGGCGCGCGAGTGCCCCGCCTGCCATGGGACGCGGCTGCGGGCCGAGGCGCGCCACGTGCGACTCGACGCCGCGGGTGCACACGGCCCGGGCAAGGCGATCTACGAGATCGAGCGCGCAACGCTGGCCGAGGCGCTGGCCTATTTCGATGCGCTGGAGCTGGCCGGCGCGCGCGCCGAGATCGCCGACAAGGTGGTGCGCGAGATCCGCGCACGCCTGCGCTTCCTCAACGACGTCGGCCTGCCCTATCTGAGCCTGGAGCGCAGCGCCGACACGCTTTCGGGCGGCGAGGCGCAGCGCATCCGCCTGGCCTCGCAGATCGGCTCGGGCCTCTCGGGCGTGATGTACGTGCTCGACGAGCCCAGCATCGGGCTGCACCAGCGCGACAACGCGCGCCTGATCGGCACGCTGCGGCGGCTGCGCGACCTCGGCAACTCGGTGCTCGTCGTCGAGCACGACGAGGACATGATCCGTGCCGCCGACCACGTGATCGACATGGGCCCGGGCGCCGGCGTGCACGGCGGGCGCGTGGTCGCGCAGGGCACGCCGGACGAGGTGGCCGCCAGCGCCGCGTCGCTCACCGGACGCTATCTCGCGCACGCGCTGCGGATCGAGCTGCCGACGACGCGGCACGCGCCGGTGCCGGGCCGCGCGCTGCGCATCGTCGCTGCGCGCGGCAACAACCTGAAGAACGTCGAGGTCGAGCTGCCGCTTGGCCTCTTCACCTGCGTCACCGGCGTCTCCGGCTCGGGCAAGAGCACGCTCGTCAACGACACGCTCTACGCCGCGGTGGCGAGGAAGCTCTACGGCAGCCAGGCCGAGCCCGCGCCGCACGATCGCATCGACGGGCTGGATCTGCTCGACAAGGTCATCAACGTCGACCAGAGCCCGATCGGCCGCACGCCGCGCAGCAACCCGGCGACCTACACCGGGCTCTTCACGCCGATCCGCGAGCTCTTCGCCGAAGTACCGGCGGCGCGCGAGCGCGGCTACGGCGCCGGCCGCTTCAGCTTCAACGTCGGCTCTGGCGCAGGCGGCGGGCGCTGCGAGGCCTGCGAGGGCGACGGCGTGATCAAGGTCGAGATGCACTTCCTGCCCGACGTCTACGTGCCCTGCGACGTCTGCCACGGCAGGCGCTACAACCGCGAGACGCTCGAGATCCTCTACAAGGGGCTGAACATCGCGCAGGTGCTGGAGCTGACGGTCGAGGACGCGCACGCCTTCTTCTCGGCCGTGCCGGCGATCGCGCGCAAGCTGCAGACGCTGCTCGACGTGGGCCTGGGCTACGTGCGCCTCGGGCAGAGCGCGACCACGCTCTCGGGCGGCGAGGCGCAGCGGGTGAAGCTCGCGCTCGAGCTCTCCAAGCGCGACACCGGGCGCACGCTCTACATCCTCGACGAGCCGACCACCGGGCTGCACTTCCACGACATCGGCCTGCTGCTGAAGGTGCTGCACCAGCTGCGCGACGCCGGCAACACCATCGTCGTCATCGAGCACAACCTGGACGTCATCAAGACCGCCGACTGGCTGATCGACATGGGCCCCGAGGGGGGCGACGGCGGCGGCCGCGTGCTCTTTGCCGGCACGCCCGAGGCGCTGGTGGCCAGCGGCGTCGGCCACACGGGGCGCTACCTTGCGCCGCTGCTGCACCCCGGGGGGGACAGCAGCGGCGTGAGGCGCCAGTGATTGCCCGCTGCAACCGCTGGCGGCTGCCGCTTCGACTGCGGAGCGGGGGGCGGCCTCAGGGCCTCGACTGCTCGCGGCCGGCCCACTCGCGCTCGTCGACACGCCCCCCGCGTTCGGCGATCAGCGCGCGGCGGCGCGCCTGCAGCTCGCGCCAGCGCGCCTCGATGATCGAAGCTTCGATGAAGTCGGCGCCGCTCTTGCCGGCCTGACCGCTCTGCACGAGCTGGCGGCCGGCGGCCAGGCGGTCGATCGCGCCGGTCAGGTCGCCGATCAGCAGCCGCGCCTCGGCCTGCGCGCGCAGCGCGCGCAGGCGTTGACCCTGCGCTTCGGCGCAGTTTCCCAGCAGCAGCCAGCCCATCGCATCCTGCGGGTGCAGCGCCACCCAGCTCTGCAGCCGCTCGGTCACGTCCCGCAGCGCCGCTTCGCGCACGCCGGCTGGCAGCAGCAGCGTCGCGTGTCCTTGCAGCATCAGCAGCGGGCGCTCGTGTGCCGCATCGGGTCCGCGCTCGCGCAGCGTCGTGACGCGCTGCAGCGCGCCGAGGGCGTCGTCCGCGGCCAGACGCAGCTCGGCATCCAGCAGGTCGAGCGCACGCGCCGCGGCCGTCGAGGGCGCAGGGCCTGCCGCCAGCAGGGCGCGCGCCTGTCGCAGCCGCTGTGCAGCCACGCCGTGCTCGCGCAGCAGGCTGGAGGCGAGCGCGCTCGTGTAGAGCGCGGCCAGGCGAGGCGCCTCACCCGGTCGTGCCTCCTGCGCGCCATCCTGAGCCTCTTTCCCCGCGATGAGCGCGGAGGCGGCCTGTGCGCTGCGCGTGGCCGGCAGCTCCTGCAGCCGGCGCAGTGCGGCGACGCTCGTGTCCATCAGCACGCGCGCGCGGGCGCTCATCAGCTCGTGCAGTTCGTTGACGTCCGCCTGGGCCCGCGGCGCCGCGCCGTGCAGGCGCAGCCGCGCCTCGCTCTGACGTTCGAGCGTCAGCGGGTGGCTGCGCAGATAGGGGTAGGCGTTGCTGTCGTTGAAGCGGTTGGCGCGGTCCATCAGCTCGAACATCGTGCTCATCCCCGCGGGATCGAAGTTGGCGCCGTCCAGCAGCGCGAAGCCGATGCGGTCGGCCTCGCGCTCCATGTCGCGCGAGAAGTTGAGCTGCCCCTGCAGCGCCGCGGCCTGCCCGCCCATCACCGCGGCCTGCGCGAGGTCCGGGCTGTCGGCCCGGCTGGCGGCCAGCAGCGCCAGGATCATTCCGGCCACGCTCAGCAGCGTCTGCCGCTGCTGCGTCGTGATGCTGCGCGCGATGTGCCGCTGCGTGACATGCGTGAGCTCGTGCGCGAGCACCGAGGCGAGCTGGTCGCGCGTGTGCGTCATCGCGATCAGCCCCAGGTGCACGCCGACGAAGCCGCCGGGCAGCGCGAAGGCGTTGACGCTCTTGTCGCGCACGAGGAAGGCTTCCCACGCGAACTGGCTGCCGGTGTCGGCGTCGATGTCGCCGCGCGCGCGCGCGGCCTGCACGAGCGGCTGCCACAGCGATTGCAGGTACTCCAGCAGCAGCGGGTCGTCGAGGTAGGCCGGATCGCGGCGGATCTCGGCCATGATCTCGTCGCCCAGGCGCCGCTCGGCGCTGACGCTGAAGTCTTCGGCGGCGCTCTCGCCCAGTGCCGGCAGGCGCAGCGGCGCCGCAGGCGTCTGCGCCTGCGCATGCAGCCCCTGCACGGGCAGCGCGAACGCGGCCAGCAGCATCAGCGTGCGGGCCAGCCGATGCAGGGGGGAGCGGGGTCGGGTCATCGCGGCGGCGGAAGGGTGGTGGCTATCATGACACCGACACGTTGCTCCCGTATTGCTGCGCGATGACGTCCCCGCTCACCCACTTCGACGCCCAGGGCCAGGCGCACATGGTCGACGTCGGCGCCAAGGAGGCGACGCACCGCGTCGCGCGCGCGACCGGCCTGATCCGGATGAAGCCGGAGACTTTCGCGCTCGTCGCCGCGGGCCAGGCGAAGAAGGGCGACGTGATCGCGGTGGCGCGCATCGCCGCGATCCAGGGCGCCAAGCGCACCGCCGACCTCGTTCCGCTGTGCCATCCGCTGCCGATCACCCGGGTGGCCGTCGACTTCGAGCTGGATGCGGCGGCCAGCGCGGTGCGCTGCACCGCGCAGGTCGAGACCGTCGGCCGCACCGGCGTCGAGATGGAGGCGCTGACCGCGGTGCAGGTCGGGCTTCTGACCGTCTACGACATGTGCAAGGCGGCCGACCGCGGCATGGTGATGGAAGGCATCCGCGTGCTGCAGAAGTCCGGCGGCAAGAGTGGGGACTGGGTCGCCGCGGACTGAGAGCCTGTGAACCTGAGCGCGCAGCGTCAGGGCGCGCGCCGGCACAGCTGGGCACGCTGCTCGGAGAGGCGGTAGCGCAGGAAGCCGGCCTCGCCGAAGGCGTCGATGCCGTTGAGGAAGTACTCGTCCGCGCGCTCGTTCGGGTTCTCGATCACGAAGCCGAGCGCGCGCGCGATCTCCTGGCCGACGAGGTAGTGGTTGGTGAGGCAGCCCAGGCGCGCTCGCAGCGCGTCGATTTCCGCCTGCGGCACACCGATGCCGTAGAAGAGAAAGGGCACCATTGCGTCGTCGAGATTGAGCGTGTTGTGGCCGTAGCGCGCGTCCTTGCCGAGCACCTCGCCGTGGTCGGGGATGTAGAAGATGTAGAAGGGCCGCTCCAGGCGCTTCAGCGCGCGGTAGATGTCGGCGATCACCCGCTGCGTGTAGAGGATGGAGTTGTCGTAGCTGTTGACCTGCCGCTCGTGCGCGCCCACGCCCTCGTCGGGGAAGCGCGCCTGCCCGCGCGGGTAGTTCTCGACGTAGGGGCTGTGGGCGCTGCGCATGTGCAGGGTGATGAAGTTGGGCTTGCCGTAGTCGAGCCCGAGTGCCTGGAGCGCCTTCAGCAGGCGGTCGTCGTGCTCGCCCGGCATGTCGCCCATGTCCCGCGTGTCGCGCCAGTGGTCGATGTCGCCCTGCGAGAAGGCGTAGGAAAGGCCGCCCGGGTTCTGCTGCGTCGTGATGTAGGTGGTGACGAAGCCGTGGCGCTTGGCCAGCCGGTAGAGCGAGTGCTCCGATTCCCGGATCGAAAGCGCGTTGTCGGGCTCGTAGATCAGGTTGTAGAAGAGGGTCAGCGAGGATCGCGTCGAGACCGAGCTGGAGAGCGCACGGATGCCGATGAACGCGGGGTCCTGCGCGTAGGGATCCAGGTCCGGCGTGGTGTCGCGTGCGTAGCCGAAGAGTCCCATGTGCAGATAGCTCGTGCTCTCGCCCATCAGCAGCACGACGTTGCGTGGCTTGGCGCGGACCTCGTCCGCCGTTTCCAGTTCGCCGACGCGATAGGCTTCATACACGGGGAACTCGCGGGACTTGCCCAGCGCCACGCGCAGCCGTCGGCCGAGGAAATAGGCGCTGCTGTAGAGACCGTTCTTCACCGACAGCTGCATCATGTTGGGCTGGAACCGCTGCGACGTGCTGCTGCCGACGGCCTGCACGAAGGGGATCGCGAGGACGAGCACGGCGGCGGCCAGCGCGGTGCGCTGCAGCCAGCCGCGCCTGACGGGCACGACGCGGGCGGAGAGAGCGTCGAAGCTCAGCAGCGCCAGCAGCGCACATGCGCCCGAGATCAGCAGCGGCGGCGCCAGCAGCGGCAGCAGGTCGATCGTCGCGAGCCAGGTGTCGCGCAGCTCCTTCGTCAGCAGCTCGATGTCGAAGGCGCTGTAGAAGACGCCGAAGTAGCGGTGATGCGCCAGCTGCGTGGCCTGCAGCACGAAGACGAGGGCAATGAACGCTCGACCCGCGGCGCGCGAACGCGCGAGCACGATCAGGGCGGCCAGCAGCATCGCCGCCGCGACTGCCAGCGGCGAGAGCACCACTGCGTAGCCGGGCTGCAGGAACTTGAAGAGGGCGTCCGGCGCGAACACGGGCGCCGCCAGGGCGACGACCATCCCCAGCGCGCGCAAGAGGCCGAGGCGACGGGGTTCGGTTTTGGCGGGGGTCATCGCTGGGCTCACGGGGTCGTGCCGGAGGGCGGCGGCGTGAAGTCGCGCCACGAGAAGCCCCGCGTCGCGTACGCGCATTGGAAGGGTCGTTCGGAGGCCTGTGCGTCATCGCATTGCGCGAACCACTCGCTCGATGCCGGGTTGTGGAATTCACGCAGCCGGTCGGCGAGGTGGCGCGCGCGCTCGATCTCGCCGCGGCGTGCCAGGTCCTCGGCCCAGGCGATCATCAGGCGGGTGTCGAGCAGGAAATGCGTCGCACGCGCAAGACCCAGCGCACGCATGCGCCCGTCGACCTCGGTCGTCGCCGCGGCGTAGTCGGCCTGGTAGGCGAAGAAGGGGCTGTGCTGGCCGCGGTCGATCCGCTCCTCGAGCGGCAGCGCACTCGTGCCGGCGGCGTAGATCGTCGTCACGCGCGCGTAGTCCCAGACCGCGAACGCGGTGAGTGCGAGCGCGAGCGCCGCCGCCGGCGCGATCAGGCGCTGCGGCAGAGAGGCTCGCGACTGCGCATCCCTGCGTGGTCGCTGAATCGACGGCATGGGGGCTTGGACACGCGCTCCGTCGTCGCCTGAATCCCGTTGCATGGAACGCGTCCCGCCCGGCTGCCCGAGTCCGTAGCCCCAGGCCCAAGCGGTCGGCAGCAGGAAGTACGCGTACCACAGGGGGTATTCGAGCAGGCTGTGCAGCCCGATCATCAGCACGAACATCAGCGCCATGCGCTGCGTGATCGCGTCCTCGCCTTCGGCGCGGCGAGCGCGCAGTGCCAGTTGCACGAGCGCCGCGAGCAGCAGCGCAAGGACCAGGGTGGCCAGCGGCAATCCGAGCTCGACCGCGAACTGCAGCGGCAGGTTGTGCGCATGGTCGAAGAAGGCCGTCGGGCGGCCAGGGAAGGGGGTCAGCGTCCATGCGAGATTGAACTCACCGAAGCCCACGCCCGTCCAGGGCTGCGCCCGGATCAGTGCGAGCGTGTCGCGCCAGATGCCGAAGCGCGAGCTCGAGATGTCGGTTTCCGCCAGCCGCGCCGCGCCGCCGAAGGTGTGCCGCGTGAGTTCCGCCCACTGCGCCATCACGAGCCACGCAAGCGCATAGACGACCGGCGCCGCCAGCAGCAGCAGGCGCACGCGCGACGAGAGCCGACGATCCACCGCTCCCCAGAGCGCCAGGATCAGGACGCTGACGAGACCGGTGCGCGAGGCGGTGAGCACGACGCCGAAGACGAGCGCGACGAAGACCGCGGCCGCCGGCGCCTGCGGCAGGCGGCGCAGCTGCATCAGCATGATCGTCGCGATCGCGCCCCACAGCAGCACGCTGCTGAGGTGGTTGGGCTGGCGCAGGTTGCCGACCGCGCGCCCGGGCATGCTGCTTGCGGCGATCCAGTTGCCGTCGGCCCACTCCGGCGCGAACACCTGCACGAGTCCGATCGCCACACCCAGCAGGCCGGCGACCAGCCAGGCCCAGGCGAAGGCGACGAAGGCCTCGTGCCCCTGCGCTCGAGCGCGTGCAAAGACCCCGGACTGCACGACGAGCGCGGCCATCGCCAGCAACCCGAGCGCCGAGCGCATCAGCGAGCCTGGCAGGCTGCCGAGGGTGCCCGACGCGATCGCGGCGATCGCCAGCAGCGCCAGCGCCGCCTGCAGCGGCCAGGCGGCACGGCCTGCTGGTGCGCGAGCGGGGCTGTCCGGGCCCGGCGCGAGCCAGAGCAAGAACACGGCCCAGCCGCCGAGCGAGAGCGCCTGGTTGAGGAAGGTGGCCGACGGCGAGACGTTCCACGCCAGCAGCGTCGGCGGCACGACGGCCAGAAGCGCCGCCGCCCGCAGCGGGCGCCAGCCGGGCACGGCGGGTGCACTGGCGCTCAAGATGCGTTCGTCGTGATGTCTCGTCGATGTGCCGTGCGCCGACTTGCTCGGGCAGCGCTTGCGCTCACGCGCGTCCGGCCGACGCCGGCATCCTCGGCGTGGTCGGCGGCCGGTGCGTTGGCATTCCTGTCGCCGCGGCGGTCCGCGGCTCCTGGGCTGCCGTGTCTCAGAGCCCCGGCCGCGTGCCCTTGCGCACGAATTCGATCAGCGCGTTGAGCGCGTCGGTGGCGGTGAAGATGCCGTAGAAGCGGCCGTCGTCGTCGTTGACGATGACGCTGCCGATCTTGTGCTCGGCCATCGCCAGCGCCACCTCGTCCAGCGGTGTCGACGCGTTCACGCTCAGCGGCTCCGGCGCCATGATGTCGCTGGCCTGCACCTGCAGCTTCTCGGCGGCCGACAGCCCGGCGACGAGGCGCAGGTCGCGGTCGCTGATGAGCCCGACGACGGCGTCGCCGCGCAGCACCGGCAGGTGGCGGATGCCATGCCGCTCCATCAGCCGCCGCAATTCGTCGACTGTCATGCCTTCATTGGCGGTGACGGCGTCGGGGGTGGTGTATTCCTCCACCGGCACACGGGTCGGCAGCATCGTGGATCTCCTCGGGTGGCCCGCACGACGGCACGGGCATCCAGTCAAGTTTAACGAAGCCTGCTGATCGAGCGCTGCTCGTTCCGGCGCCCGAGCTCGCTCGGGGCGTGCCCGCGCCCCGCCGCTCAGCGCCCGCCCGTCAAGAGCCGGGTCTTGGGCTCGCTCAGCCGGTGCAGGCCTGCAGGAAGGCTGTGCACAGGGCCTGCATCCCGGCGCGGTCGTCCTCGTCGAAGCGCGCGGGCAGCGGGCTGTCGACGTCCCAGACGCCCAGCAGCGTGCCGTCCGCGCGCAGCAGCGGCACGACGATCTCCGAGCGCGAGGTGCTGTCGCAGGCGATGTGGCCGGGGAAGGCGTGCACGTCGGGCACGAGCTGCGTCGTGCGCGTGGCCGCCGCCGTGCCGCAGACGCCGCGGCCGAAGGCGATGCGCACGCAGGCCGGGCGGCCCTGGAAGGGGCCCAGCACGAGTTCGCCGCCCGGCACTCCCTCGTCGACGAAGTAGAAGCCGCACCAGTTCAGCCCGGGCAGCGCGTGGTAGACGAGTGCCGCGAAGTTGGCGGCGTTGGCGATCCGGTTCGTCTCGCCGTGCAGCAGGCCGCGAACCTGCGCGAGCAGCTCGGCGTACTGGCCGGGCTTGTCGATGGCGCTGAGCGCGGCGGCTTCGAACATCGGGGCTCGCGGCTTCAGGGGTTCTTGCCGGATGGGCGGGCTGCGCCGCGCAGACGGATGTGCCGACGGCCCCAGATCAGCGTCCGGTCGCGGCCGGCGGCGGCGCGCCCAGCCACTCCTTGACGAGCTCGACCCAGTAGGTCACGCCCAGCGGCAGCAGCGCGTCGTTGAAGTCGTAGCTCGGGTTGTGCAGCATGCAGGGGCCGGCGCCGTGACCGGGGCTGCGGTGGTCGCCCTCGCCCTCGCCACTGCCATTGCCGATGAAGGCGTAGGCGCCGGGGCGGGCCTGCAGCATGAACGCGAAGTCCTCCGAGGGCATTGCCGGCTCCTGCGCAAGCGCCAGGCCCGGGGCGCAGACGCGTGCTGCCACCCGCTGCGCGACCGCGCTCTCGTGCGGATGGTTGACGACGGCCGGCGCGCGGCGCACGAATTCGAACTCGGCGCGCGCACCGAAGGCTGCGCAGCTGTGCTCGGCCAGCTGCCGCATGCGGCGCTCGACGAGGTCGGTGACCTCCTCGCGGTAGGTGCGCACCGTTCCTTCGAGCGTGCACGAATCGGGAACGACGTTCGTCGCCTCGCCGGCGTGCACCATCGTCACCGAGAGCACCGCGGT
>Ga0116142_10001580_pt1 | contig 27045 bp, 28 predicted proteins | sample AD_UKC033_MetaG_FD_89785 | JGI IMG/M metagenome (GOLD analysis project Ga0116142, IMG submission 89785) | Active sludge microbial communities of municipal wastewater-treating anaerobic digesters from USA - AD_UKC033_MetaG | ecosystem: Engineered > Bioreactor > Anaerobic > Digestate | place: USA... | reverse complement strand
CTAAATTCAGATAAGGGAACAAGGCTCCGTATACGGTTCCAAAACCTACAGCACTGGTCTTTTCATTTTCATTATACAAATAATAAAGCTCCGTTTGCTGCGTATTCAATACATTTTCTCCATATAGGGAGAAAGTGAAAATCGGATCCTCGTAGTAAGGTCTCCAACTGTGAAAATTCAGCAACTTTGTCCTTTTTTTGTATTTGCTTACAGTAAAATTTCTCTCCTGCACCGACCCCAGTAATATATCTCCCTGACTTGTAAGACCGGCTACCTGGAATTTTGGTTCAAGTCGTTCAGCACTTGCAGTGCCCATCTCATTCCATACAATATCCTTTTCTGCTACTTGTTGCAACTGGTAGCCCTCTGCCGTAAACGCAGACCAGGTAATTTTTCCGTTAGCTGCATTCACATAATAGTTGCCCAAAGGCCCACTGCTGATCTTAAATATCTTCTTATCACTCATCCGGATTGCAAAAACATCATCATTCCCTTCATAAGTAGCTGTAAAATAAATCATCCCGTTATTCACACAAGGATAACCGGCTACATTAAAAGATGGTGGGGTAAGCCTTATTGTATTACCGGTAGAGATTTCTGCTGTAGCTAATGCCATTCTGCCATCCTTTAATCTGACAGCCGTAACAATTGAATTATCATCAATGAATTTGGGATCAGTAAATAAACTTATTTCAGTCGAATGGATTCTTTGTGATACCTCTCCGCTTTTTACATCCAGGATATGTAATTCACTTTTTCCATTTATACTGACTTGTACTGCTGCTATTTTTGACCCGTCTGACGATATATCCGGGGTAAAGTATTTTGTTTTCTTTGTAACTGTTTGTTGCTGGCCGGTTTTCACATCCAGTAGTTTGATCACACTATAATCCTGCCAACCCCACCGGGGATTATTCTCATAGGCTGAATAAACAATCTTCCCATTGCGATAGGAAAATTGTTCATCAATTGAAATATCCCTGACGCCAAGCTTATGCTCACCATTTCTATCTTTTACATAAAATGCCGGCCGATGCCGGTAGGTTGTTTTCAGGTATATCAATGAATCAATACCAGCTGAATAAGGAAAGTAATAACTGGTTACATATTTTCTGTTCAGCTGGGTAACCATATTAAGCTTATCTCTGCTGGTAAAGCCTTCTGTATACTTTGCTTTTCTATTCTCCTCTGACATAAGATGTGACTGATACTGCTGCTTATAAGATTCAAAAGCCTGCCGGAGAAATGTTTTATAATCAACCCCGCTATACTTCTTCACCGCGGTTTGGAAAGGATAGAAAAGTCCTTTAAAGGCGCTGGCATCCTTTGTAACATTGGCCCAGAAACCTGCACCATATTTTTCGTTGCCGTAATTAACAAGCAGGTAACCGAGGTTATAGTGATTAGGTACATAATCCTTCAGCGAACCATTCCGCAACTTCATCCAGGAATATTTTTTATCTGCCTGCCACAACGATGGAAAAGAGTTAAGAAAAAGAGGTATTCTTCCCCTGCCCTGTTTACTAAGTACGGTTTCATTATAAACTGCATCACCTTCATAAAACCAATCAGGAATAGAAGCATTGATTGCCAGTGCATACCCTTCCTCGCCAAATAAAACCTTCATGGCCTTACTAAGGCCATTATTAAAATTATTGAACTGTTGAACATGCCTGTATTCATGCAAAGCGAGTTGATCGGTCCAACTCACACTACCCTGTCCAAAGTTGTTCAGTTCGGGATTTAGAAAAAATTCACTGCGGTAGGGTCCTAATTGAACATAGCCATTAGGGATCACCGTTTGATTTTGGAGTACTATATTGATTTTCTTCAACTGCTCCCCCAATGAAACTGGCTTCTGCTTTGCCATGTAATGAACAAGAGAGGCTACTCGTTTGGCATGGCTGTCAAGACCGGTAGGAAAAATGATCCTTGCAGTATCTGAATTGATCTGCTTCCATTTTACAGAAGGGGGATTCCCTCCAAATAATTGTGAAAAAACAGCAGTATAAATAAATAACGAAGAAAACAGGCAAAACAGCTTTCGCATAGCAGTGGATATTTTATCATGAAAGTTACGCAGGAAAAAGTGATAATAGAAAGCAGCTGCTGATACCTGGCAGAGGCTCACTCAAACAGGAATCTTATCTTTGTCCAATGGCAGAAGATCTGCAAATTCATACAGGCACAAAAGCAGAACAATACCAGTCGCTTATTCCACAGGTCAAAGGATTACTGGAAGGTGAAACTGATCTTATAGCCAATATGGCCAATGTTGTTGCTGCACTGAAAGAACAGTTTGGCTGGTTGTGGGTAGGTTTTTATGTAGTGAAAAATGAAGAGCTGGTATTGGCGCCCTTCCAGGGGCCTGTAGCCTGTACAAGAATAAAAAAAGGAAGAGGAGTATGTGGTGCCAGCTGGGCGCAGGCACAAACATTGATCGTTCCTGATGTTGAGAAGTTCCCGGGACATATCGCCTGCAGCAGTTTATCAAGGTCCGAGATCGTAGTACCAGTTATACGACAGGATGAAGTAGTGGCCGTACTTGACGTTGACAGTGTCAACCCTGATGAGTTCGATACAACTGACCAGGAATACCTTGAAGAGATCGTTGCATTAGTCAACTTTTAGCTTCCATGCAAACAGTTTCCATTATTATAAGTGGCAAAGTACAGGGTGTTTTTTTCAGGCAAAGCACAAAAGAAAAAGCTGATAGCCTGGGTATCACCGGCAGGGTGAAGAACCTTAGTGATGGAAACGTATCTGTTATTGCCACCGGAATGCCGGAACAATTAAACAAACTAACCGATTGGTGCCGGCAGGGACCTCCCAGAGCTAACGTAACAAATATTGTGATTGAATATCTCCCTGTACAATTTTTCAACAGCTTCCGCATAGAAAGATTTTAGTTATACTTTCTGCTCATTTAATTAATGAGTCACATGCAGGTAGCTGATGAACAAAACAGCAGCATGGCATATAAACAGCAGCAGCTTCGTCATAAAAATGCATTTTTTATAGTGCCTGCGAATTTTCTTCAGCTTCCCTTTATGAAAATGATGGATATGTGCCAACTCATCCCAGGATGGCACATGGGCATGTGCCTTATCAACAGGATGATGTCCCTTGGCGGCCTGCTGATGAGCTGAAGTCTTACCCGTCATATCATATGCAGTTGTTGCTTTACTATCCCCTTTGTGACCTGCCTTTTTAGAAGTATGGGCTTCATTTATACTCCCATAAACATGATTGCTGGCTGTAAATAAAGTTACCAGCAAAATAGCGGTAAGAATGAAATATCGTGTCATAACAATTGATTTATGACCAAAATTTTCATCCATCAATGCCCCCCAAACAAGGTAGGAAATGCGTAAAAAACAGATAAGGTAGTTGAACTGGTAAAGTATCTTAACAACTGAGTAAGAATGCCTTATTCAGCATAATGCGTACAACTACGTATTATTACGGAGTATATACGCAATCTTAGCCGAAGGACTTTGAAAGTTCAATGGAGCACCCTACTTTAGAGATAGATATCCCGCCTGCGAAAACTCCCTCCCGTTATTTTTAACCACCAAAAACCAACCAGTATGCAACGTAACAAATCAATCATCGGGCTATTCGCAATGCTGATTATTATTCTTTCGGTAGTTTCATGCGGCCCGAGTGGTCCTGCGGGTAAAATAAAATTTGCTTCTCTCCGGTATGATTCAACAGTAATAGCAAACTGGATGGCAGATGGCAAGAAGACCAAGAGATTCTTCTTCCAGTTCTATACTCCGCAAGTTGAAAAGCCGAAAGAATCTTTTCAGCTTGTGTCATATATATTAGATAGTGCAGGAGCCTACTCAAATGGATCTTCACCGGATACTTTAGCAATTGTGACGGATAGTATACCAAAAATCTTTACTGATAAAGCTGTTTTAGGTAATAATGAGTTATCAAGGCGAAAAATAGAGTTGCTTATAACCAACCCGGGAGGAACCCGGATCAGTTTTGATTACCTGTTATTTATTCCCAAGTTATTAAAGTCCAACAACCATGTTGTCTATGATATCAAAATAATAAAAGACAAGAAGGTTGTTCCTGCTGCTATGCCTGGTGTACAAAGCGGAGATGAGGAGACAAAACCGTCACCACCGGCGCCGCCAGAAGATCTGTAACTATTCATCAAATTCAAAACATTAAAAAAAGATAATTATGAATATCCCTGTTATTCAATTAAAGAAAAAAAAAGTATCTCTTTACAAGGCCTTACTATTTATCAGCATGTTTTTATTAGTTGTTTCATGTAACAATGAAAAAAAGGAAGAAACAAAGCAACCTGAGGCAAATATCAATGGTATATCGCAAATGAACTGCATGATAATGACGCCTGAACAGGTGAGATTAATTCTTGAAAAAGGTGAAGGAGGTGAAGAAGAACATAAATACTCAAAATTAATTCTCAGGATATCATCTTCGGATCTTACAAAGACCACCCCAGTCTTTGAATTAATCGGCTATAAAGTAAGACATCATGAAGAATTTGGCCGGGAAAATTCAACTACCCCGATTATTCTAAAAGCGGCGGAAATCTGTGCTAATTCTTTAAAGTTTCAGGTTAATACACAATATATATTTGGGAATAATGAGATAGCAATTAAACATCTTAAGAGACTTGGCAAAAAAAATGATACCGAGTACAATTATCTTTTGTTCACTCCGATGAGAGATGCTTCCGGTCAAATATACTTTACCGTTGCAGCTTCAGATGCAAGAGGAAATAAGATAAGTATGACTCAGACAAATGATGATGACACAAAGCCATCTCCTCCTGCGCCTCCAGAGCCTTAAAATAAATCAATTACCCTAGCAAGATTTAAATGAATTCGATTCTCAGAGAAATATTAGATTGGGCAGAGGTATGGCCCTTGCTTATACCTCTGCCCTTTATTATAAAGAACAAAAGCTTACCCAAATACTTAAAACCGATAAAAGCTTATGTTCTTATTGCTCTAATAATAAATCTGGGAACTACTGTTATATGGAAGTACAAAGAACCCTGGGGATTTAAAGAAGGAGATTTTTTATGGAGTAATAATTTTCTCTATAATATTCATTCAGTTATCAGGCTGCTGCTGTTCAGTTATTTTTTTATCTTACTTGAACAGCGATTTATGCACAGAGTGAAAAAGGCTCTCCCATTTCTTTTCTTATTACTGGCTGCAGTCAATTTTATTTTTTTTGAAAATTTTTTTGACCGGTGGATGTTCAGCAACAGGCTCCTGGCAATGGAAGCTGCCATCCTCTTGTTCTATTGCCTTCAATATTATATTTACCTGACCATTGAAGATAGGTCAACTGCATTAGTTAAGCAGCCGGGGTTTTGGATAGTCACCGGCCTGAGTTTTTTTGTGGCTGCCAGTTTTTTTATATTTCTTTTTTACAGTTACCTTACTGCAGAAGATTTAAAATTTGCAGTTGACATTTGGGACGTACATAATATAGCCTATGTATTGTTGTGCATTTGTATAGCAATCAATTTTAAAAAGCAAAATGACTAAAGATCTTACTTTCCTGGTTATCATGGGCATTGCCGTAATGCTGCTGATGATTGTAAGTATACTACTGGCCGTCATATTCAACCAGCGAAAAAAGAGTCAGCACAGAACTGCTATGGAAAAACTCCGCGAACAACAGCAGAACCAGCTGATAGAAGCAGCTGTTCGGAGTGAGGAAACAGAACGGCACCGAATTGCTGAAACACTGCATGATGAGGTTGGCGCTATCTTATCTTCGGCTAAGCTTCACCTGCTCGGTATTAAATCAGAAGTACTGGATGAAAAGGATAAAAAATTACATGAAAAAGGCCGGGAGTTATTAAATGAGGTTATTCAAAAAGTAAGAGGCATATCACATAACCTGCATTCTAATATTCTCAAAGAATTCGGTCTGAATGAAGCAATACGGCACTTTGTCAAAAAACTTACCCAGGAAACGATTATCAACGCTACTACCAACCTCGATGATAACTATAAAACCAGTAATGCTGATGATGATATAAGCCTGTACAGGATAGTGCAGGAACTGATAAACAATATTCTCAAATATGCCCATGCATCAGAAATGCTGATCAGCTCATCGTTTCAAAATCAGGTACTGGATCTTGTTATCTTTCATAACGGAGACGGATTAACCCAGGAGCAATTTGAGGAATTACGCTATCAGAAAGAGGGGCTTGGCCTGAAAAATATCCAGAACAGGATTATATTGCTCAAAGGAACCATTCTCTTCACCAGCGGTACTGAAGGTTATCGCATTAATATTCATGTACCGGTAAAAACAGCACAGCATGAGTAAAATAAAAATAGCTATCGCCGACGACTATAAGATATTCAGGGAAGGTTTAAAAGTAGGTTTGTCCGCTGATGATGGGCTGCAGGTATTGCTGGAAGCTGACAATGGCGAAGACCTTCTTAAAGCATTAGAAACTGAACAACCCGATGTTATAATTATGGATCTCAAAATGCCTATAATGGATGGCATGGAAGCTACCAAAGTGGTTCGCAAAAAATATCCCTCTGTCAAAGTGCTGGTAGTAAGCATGTACGAGGATGATAAATTCATAATTCACCTTATGGAAAATGGAGCTAACGGGTATTTATTGAAAAATGCAGAACCTGATGAGATACGCCGTTCTATTTATGCCGTGCATGAAAATGGATATTATTTCAATGATCTTGTAAACAAAGCCCTGTTGAAAAAACTGGTATTGAAAAATAACCTCAAGCCATCATTCAACCAGAATATTGATCTAACCGAGAGAGAACAAGAAGTACTCAAACTCATTTGTGAAGAAAAAACAGCTGCAGAAATAGGAAAGGAAATATTCCTGAGCCCCCGCTCGGTAGAAGGAATCCGTCAACGCTTAATTGAGAAGATTGGCGTTCGCAATACAGCCGGCCTGGTGATGTTCGCTGTAAAGAATGGGATTGTCGATTAGCTTACTACAGGTTATCAAACATATCTTTTGTCATCGCTGACAGATCATACTCTTCTTTCCAGCCCCAGTCATTTCTTGCCACTGTATCATCAATACTTTGAGGCCAGCTGTTTGCTATTACCTGCCGGTAATCCGGTTTGTAGGAGATAGTAAAGCCAGGAATATGTTTTTGAATTTCAGCTGCTATTTCTTTGGGAGAAAAACTCATACCCGACACATTGTAAGAAGTGCGGATGCTGATTTTGTCTGCCGGTACTTCCATCAGTTCGATGGTAGCCCTGATAGCATCAGGCATATACATCATAGGCAGATAGGTATCTTCTTTCAGGAAACATTCATATTTTTTTTCTTCCAGTGCTTCATGAAAGATCTCTACGGCATAATCAGTAGTGCCGCCACCCGGTGCCGATTTGTAAGATATTAACCCGGGATAACGGATACTTCTCACATCTACTCCAAATCGCTGGAAAAAATAATTGCACCAGAACTCACCTGCATATTTACTGATACCATAAACAGTGGTCGGTTCGATAATTGTTTGCTGCGGGCAATTTTGCTTAGGTGAAGTAGGCCCAAAGACAGCTATGGATGAAGGCCAGTAAATTTTATGTAATTTTTCCTCCCTTGCTATATCCAGTACATTCAGCAATCCCTGCATATTCAGGTTCCAGGCCAGACCGGGGTTCTTTTCACCGGTAGCAGAAAGAATAGCAGCGAGCAGGTATATCTGGGTTATATTTTGCCGGATCACCTGTACATGCAGCATCTCTTTGTTCATTACATCCAGCGACACATAAGGACCGGTGCCTTCCAACAATGGATTTTGTTCCCTCAGATCCGATGCGATCACATTGGCATTACCATAGATCTTCCGAAGAGCTAATGTAAGCTCTACTCCTATCTGGCCTGATGCGCCTATTACCAATATTTTTTCTTTTACCATAGCAAGCTTTTATCAGCAAAGATTAAATAACAAATTTCAAATTCCAACTTAAAAACCAAAACTCGGAACTTACAACTATTTTTGCTGCATGGAAAAATTTTTAACCCAATTATTCGCTGGTCAGCAATATGATGAAAAAAATTTCTTTTTGCTGGCAGGACCCTGCGTAGTAGAAAGTGAAGAATTGGTTATGGAAGTGGCAGAAAAAGTGGCAGGCATATGCAAAAAACTTGGTATCCCTTATATTTTTAAAGCCTCCTACCGGAAAGCCAATCGTACCAGTGCTTCATCATTTACCGGCCTGGGTGACCAGAAGGCCCTTGAAATACTAAAAAAAGTAAAAGATAAATATTCACTGCCTGTTGTTTCCGATATCCATGCACATGATGAAGCTGCACTGGCCGCTGCGTATGTGGATGTACTGCAAATTCCTGCTTTCCTGTGCAGGCAGACAGACTTGTTAGTTGCCGCTGCGCAAACAGGGAAAGTAGTAAATGTGAAAAAAGGGCAATTTCTCAGCGGACCCGCTATGAAGTTTGCAGTTGAAAAAATAAATCAGGCCGGCAATAACAAGGTAATGTTAACTGAAAGAGGAACTACTTTTGGCTACCAGGACCTGGTGGTGGACTACAGAAATATTCCCTGGATGAAAGAACATGGCACCCCGGTAATAATGGATGTAACACATTCATTGCAGCAACCTAACCAGACAAGTGGTGTAACAGGCGGTAACCCACAATTAATCGGCACAATTGCCAAAGCAGCTATTGCCACGGGTGCAGATGGTTTATTCATAGAAACACACCCCAATCCTGCTGTTGCAAAAAGTGACGGCGCCAATATGCTAAAGCTGGATCTGCTGGAGAATTTACTCGGACAATTAGTAAAAATCAGGAAAGCTGTAACTGAGTAGTTTAATAATAAAAAAGGATGCTGGTTTACAGCATCCTTTTTACATCAAACAAATTAGTTATCTCAGATCTTCCACTGTCACACCAGGATATTTACTTTTATCAAAAACAAACTGGTTATCCTGCACAGGTATATTTGTCTTCATTGAGTTTACAGTATAGGAATACCTGTTACCTGCATTTTCTAACACTTTTGTGCTGTAAATAGTTTTAGCCGCTTTGTCTATTTGCAGGTATACTGTATGGAAAGATTTACTTTTATCAACCGGTGTCATCTGTATTTCCTGTACTGTTTTAGAACCTACTTTCTTTTCTCCATTCAGGGTATAAAAGAAATCTTTATCGTAGAAATTAGAGAATAATTTTTGAGGAGTGATCATACCACTGGAAGCGTCCAGGTTGTTAATTGTAACCTCATTGGCTGCTTTATCAAAGTTCCAGACAGTGGTGCCATTACAAAAAATTTCCTGTCCGCTGAAACTGAGACGGTATTTGGTTCCTTTCATTATAATAGTTCCGGTTTTAGTTGAAAGGGCTTTCCCGGCAGCATTTTCTACTTTGTAAGTGAAAGAGGCCTGCACTGTGGAGAAAGTCTTGAACTTAGCACTTACAGCATCGAGAATCTTCTTGGCTTCAGGATCATTTTTGGTCTGTGCAAAAGAAAAAGATATAACCAGGGTAAAGATTGTAATAAGAAAATATAACTTCTTCATTTTTTGGTATTTGTGTGGCTGCCGGTAAAAGGCGGCGCAAAGATAATTGAATTACAGGAATAGGATTGACAATGAGTGCACCGGGTTGCATAAGGGCTTTTTTCTTAACAAGCTGATAACTGTTTATTTAATCAGGATCAACCTATTGCATCCAAGTGTTGTTGCAACTCGATCTCAGTTTTAATGAGTACATCCCTTGCCTTGCTTCCCTGGCTAGGGCCAACAATACCCGCCGCCTCCAACTGATCCATCAGGCGGCCGGCCCGGTTGTAACCAAGCTTCATTCTGCGCTGTAATAAGGAGGTGGATCCCACCTGGTTTTGGACAATAAGCCGGGCTGCATCCTCAAATAAGGAATCTCTGTCAGCAAGGTCAAAATCTTTGCCTTCCAGTTCTTTTTCATCTACATATTCCGGTAATAAAAAGGCTTGAGGGTACCCTCTCTGTTCGCTTATAAATTCAACTATTTGCTCAACTTCTGGTGTGTCTACAAAAGCACATTGCAGACGGGTTAGTTCACCATTATGAGAAATCAGCATGTCTCCTTTTCCAATTAATTGTTCGGCACCTCCGGTATCAAGGATTGTCCGTGAGTCAATCTTTGAAGATACTTTAAAACCAATGCGGGCAGGGAAGTTGGCTTTGATGGTTCCTGTAATGATATTTACAGAAGGTCGTTGGGTGGCGATGATCAGGTGTATACCAATAGCCCTTGCCAGCTGTGCCAGCCTGGCAATAGGCATCTCCACTTCCTTACCAGCGGTCATGATCAGGTCGGCAAATTCATCAATCACCAATACAATGAATGGGAGGTATTGATGGCCCTTCTGCGGATTAAGTTTCCGCCTGATGAATTTCTCATTATACTCTTTAATATTCCTTGCACCAGCCTCTTTTAAAAGATCATACCGGTTATCCATTTCAATACACAATGCATTCAGTGTATGTACCACCTTTTTAGTATCCGTGATAATAGCATCTTCCTCTCCGGGTAATTTAGCAAGAAAATGTTTTTCGATATGCCGGTAAATACTTAACTCCACTTTTTTAGGATCGATCAGTACAAATTTCATCTGAGAAGGATGTTTCTTGTACAATAAGGATACCAGTATCGCATTAAGTCCTACTGATTTTCCCTGACCGGTAGCTCCTGCCATCAGCAGGTGTGGCATTGATGCGAGGTCTACTATATAGTTCTCGTTATCGATCTTTTTACCAATTGCAATAGGCAGGCTGAAATTATTATGCTGAAATTTTTCAGACGATAATAATGTCTTCATACTAACTACTGTCTTTTTCACATTAGGCACTTCTATACCTATTGTTCCCTTGCCCGGGATCGGTGCAATGATACGAATACCTAATGCTGCAAGACTCAGCGCTATATCATCTTCCAGGTTCTTGATCTTGGAAATACGTACTCCGGCTGCAGGAACTATCTCATACAATGTAACAGTCGGGCCAACTGTAGCACTTATTTTTTGTATTTCAATAGCATAATTCCGCAGCGTCCCGATGATCTGGTTCTTGTGATTCTCCAATTCATTGGTATCCTGTACTATTTTTTCACTGCCATGTGTTTCAAGCAGGTTCAATGTTGGGTATTTGTAATCCCGCAGATCAAGAGTTGGTTCATAAGGTGGCAGGTTTTCGGGTACTGAAGCCTGTTCTTCCTCTTCTTTTCCTGGCACTGCTTTAATTTCCAGTTCCAGGTCCTCATCTGCTTTTGCAACGGACGGTTTCTCTTTTACTGGCCTGATAATTTCTTCTACTGGTGTTACAGGTGGAATATCCAGTTCATGAGAATGCATTAAATCGCTTATAATTTCTTTTTCCACAGTGGGTTGTTCCTCTTCAATCTTTGCAATGATGTCCTCAATTGGTTCCTCTTTCTCGATCACCTGGAACTCATGAAGAGGCTTTTCATCAGGGAAATTAATAACAATACCAGCATCAGATTTTACCGTATTTATCTTTTGCTCTGTATTCCCTTTATCGCCATACAAATCATTAACTGTTTGTCCTGTCGATGCAGTTGCAATAGTAACGCCTGTTTCTTCCTGGCCCGGCTCTCCTGTAATCTCATCCTGTTTTCTCCGGGGCAAATTAAATGCAGGGTTAAATTGCCAGATAAAATAGCCAATAGCGAGCAATAACAGGATTGCTCCTGTTCCAAAAGTTCCTACCGCACCATGCAGTTGCCGGTTAAGCATATCCCCGACACCACCGCCAAAAGGAAATTCATTTTTTGCAAAAACAAAAGAAAGTGAAACGGCAAGAACCATTAATCCCACAGTTACATATTTCAGGTTCCTCCAGATAGAAAATACTTTGCGGCGGACAAGAAGATTTACACCTACAACAAAAAAGAAAGTACAGATGAGAAATGATGCAACTCCGAAAGCTTTAAAAATGAAAAAATGTGATAAGACAGCCCCCAGTCTTCCCAAAAGATTAGCCACCGGCTTATCATTATCAAGAAGTGCTGAAAGCCCCTGTTGTGCTACAGCCTGGTCCTCTTTCCAGGTAAAAAGATAAGATGCGAACGCTATAAAGAGGAAAATTGAAATTAGCAGAGACACAGCGCCAATAATCTTCCAGGTACGTTCATCCCGGGCCAGTGACTTCCAGTCAACAGCCTCTTCCTTTTCAGCCTTAAACGCTTTCATATCTGGGTTGGCTGGTTTTTTCGAAGGAGTAGCTTTTGTTTTCTTTTTCAGCTTATTAGCCATAGCCGCAAAGATAATTAGTTTGCTGTTCAAGTCCTTTTCCGGTCAAAAGGATTATACCCGCATATAAAAGGGTATATCCAATAAATACCGGAAAGTAGTATCCGGGTTATTGGCAAAACCGGAAACGATATATTACATTTGAAATCGAACCGGTTTCATGAGAAAATTACCTGTTAAGCTATTCCTTCTTGTATCAATAATTACTGCCTGCACAGCAGCAAAAACCGTTGCACAGGATAGCCTTGGTTTCGCCGGAACTTATACTGACATCAGTAAAGTAGTGATTGAGGAAAGAATACTGAAATCTGTCAGTACATCTTACACAACAAACAAAACGGAACTGTCTCTTATTTACAAGAACCTGGAATTCAAACCCGGATTACAAATCAAGGGGCTTATTCCAATAAACATGGTGACCAAACGGATAATTCTCAAATTCAATATCCGGAATACTTCCGCTTCGCCAAATGCTGTTTATTTCTGCCCCGGTTTTTATTACAGTAAAATAGACCTCTACAAAGAAGGGAAAAACGGAATAAGTTCAATACCTGCCGTTTTACCAGATATGCCTGGTGGTATTGGCTACAGACTGATAACGTTGAATGCAAATGATTCTGCTACAATAGTGGCAGAGCTTTCTGCTGTAAAAACGTATAATAATGGAATGAAACCCCGGCTGATCGGAAAGGATCACCTGTCGGCTTTTATCGCCAGGCTTCACAGCGAGTATAACCAGAGTACCCTGATCACTTATGTTTTCTGCGGTCTCCTGCTAATGATGATACTTTTTTCCATTACAAATTTTATACAGGGTGGAAACCAGGAATTCCTGTACTATTCCGGGTATGCTATTTTTCTTGGCGGATTACTTTTTTCTCAAACGATACTTCATTTGCACCCGAGTCGTTTCAGTTATTTCTTTGAAGGTTATCTTGATTTCATCATGCAGGGAGTTGGCATTATTTTTTACATGCTGTTCATGAAGAAATTCCTGGATACAAAAAATAAACACCCCTTCCTGTTCAAACTGTATAATGCAGGTATCGGAATGTTGTATTGCTCTCTACTTATTTTCTCAATACTGCATTACTTCAGTAATAATTACCGGGCAGAGTACATGGTCGAAAACCTGACAAAGATTTTGCTGCTTTCCATGATACTGGTATTTCTTGTTTATAGTATCCGGCACTGGAATGATAAACTTCTGCGTTACCTGTTCTGGGGCAACTTATTTTTATTCATCTTCGCCCTTATCTCGCAACTGGCTATACTACTGGTCGAGGAATTTAAGTCTCTCCCGGGTATTTTCAGGTCAGCAGTTATATATTACCAGGTGGGCTTATTTCTGGAATTGGTTTTTTTCCTGGCCGGATTGAATTATAAGAACCGGCGCAATATCATTCTTCAGACAAAGGAAAGAGAAAACCTTAAGGCGCAGAATCTCCTTAAAGAATATGAAAAAGAAATAGCTGTATATAAAGCACAGCAGGAAGAAAGACAGCGGATATCTGCTGATATGCATGATGAATTAGGAGCCGGGATGACAGCAATAAGACTAATGAGTGAAATTGCCCGGAATAAAATGAAAGAAAATACCCCGGTTGAAATTGAAAAGATATCTCACTCCGCTGATGAAGTGCTAAATAAGATGAATGCCATTATCTGGAGCATGAACAGTGGTAATGACACCCTGGATAATCTCATTTCCTATATACGATCCTACTCGTTCGAATATTTTGACAATACACCGATACAATGCAAAGTAAATGTGCCTGCTGAGATTCCGGAAAAAGAGTTGTCTGGTGATAAACGACGTAATATATTCTTATGTGTTAAGGAAAGCCTTAATAATGTTTTGAAACACTCAGGCGGATCACTGGTAACAATTGATATAGAAGCAACCGATAATCTTCGTGTTATTATCACTGATAACGGGAAAGGTATTGACCTGGAAAAACTTCGCCGGTTTGGAAACGGGCTGAAAAATATAACCCGCCGAATGGAAAGTATCGGGGGCTCATATAAGATCGAAAATAAAAATGGGACAGTCACGACTCTGGATCTCCCTCTTTAACTACTTTTTCTTGTCACAGCCATCAGCAACAACAGCCAGCCTGCAATAAAAAACAAACCGCCGGCCGGTGTAATGGGGCCAACCCATTTTGTACTTGCATCCTGGATCTTCAATACTGTCAGCAGATACAAAGAACCGGAGAATAAAATAATTCCCGTTATAAAGCAATTAGCCACCCAGCGAAGCCATCGGGATGAAAATTTTTCAAATAAAACAGCCACAGCCAGCAAACCAAGTGAATGATACATCTGGTATTGCACTCCTGTATTATAACTATGCAGGATTGCGGCATCAGAAGTTATTTTTTGTAACCCATGTGCACCGAAAGCGCCTAAAGCAACAGCCAGGCCTGCAAAGAAAGCAGCAATGGCCAGGTAATTTTTATGCATGAAATATCTTTTCTATCAGTTTATCTAATTCAACAGGCTCTTCATCCAGTATCACATCTGCCTGCTCATAATAAATCCGCCTGTCAGAGAATTTCTTAATGATAAACCCCTTCAGCTGTTCATCAGAAAGATTCCTGATCAGGGGTCTTTTATCTTTTTCCAGCAACAACCTGGAATGAAGTGTATCAATCGGTGTATTGATCCACACTGTTGTCCCGGCACTATTCATGTACTCAATATTATTGAAGTAACAGGGTGAACCTCCCCCGCAAGCCATCACAAAACTATCCTGGCTTTCAGTAATAATATGCAGGGCATCTTTTTCCATTAACCTGAATTGCTCTTCACCTTCGGAAGCAAAGATCTCGGGAATTGATTTTCCGGCATGTTCTGTTACCTGCTCATCAAGATCAAAAAAACGGATACCCAGTTTCTTACTCAGCAACCGGCCCCAGTGTGTTTTACCGGAACCCATGAATCCTATGAGGAAAATTTTCATATCTGAAGTCTGAAGAAAGAAGTATAATGAGTCATACTATGCCAAGCTGCTTTCTGGTTTCATACTTCCCGCTCAGGTTTTTATTTAAATGCATTAAACCCTGTCACATCCATTCCGGTAATCAACAAATGAATATCATGTGTACCCTCATAGGTAATCACACTTTCAAGATTCATCATGTGGCGCATCACAGGATACTCACCAGTGATGCCCATACCTCCGAGCATTTGCCTTGCATGACGACAAATATTGGTAGCGATCTCGCAAGAATTTCTTTTGGCCATACTTACCTGCTGAGGTGTGGCCCTGCCTTCACTCATCAAAACACCCAGGCGCCAGTTTAGTAACTGTGCTTTAGTGATCTCTGTAATCATTTCTGCCAATTTCTTTTGCTGTAACTGGAATCCACCAATCGGTTTACCAAACTGAATTCTTTCCTGCGAATAACGCAAAGCAGTATCATAACAATCCATCGCTGCGCCAATAACACCCCAGGCAATACCATAGCGGGCCTTTGTTAAACAACCCAACGGTCCTTTTAATCCTTTAACATTGGGTAAAATATTTTCTTTAGGCACTTTTACATTATCAAATACCAGTTCCCCGGTTGCTGAAGCCCTTAAACTCCATTTGCCGTGTGTGGTGGGGGTACTGAAACCTTCCATTCCTCTTTCTACAATTAAGCCTTGTATCTCTCCGGCTTCATTTTTTGCCCATACTACGGCTACCTGCGAAAAAGGTGCATTACTGATCCACATTTTGGCACCATTAAGTATTACATGGTCACCGGCATCTCTGATGTTGGTAAGCATGCTGCTGGGATCGCTTCCATGATTGGGCTCTGTTAAACCAAAGCAACCCAGCCATTCACCACTTGCCAGTTTGGGCAAATATTTTTTACGCTGCTCTTCACTGCCATATTGATAAATGGGAAACATAACCAATGACCCCTGTACTGATGCAGTAGAACGAACACCACTATCCCCTCTTTCCAGTTCCTGCATCATCAATCCATATGAGATATAATCAAGACCGCCACCTCCGTATTGTTCGGGTACTGTTGGGCCAAAACAACCGAGGTCGCCTAACTGCTTTACAATATGCTGGGGGAATTCCGCCTTTTGGGCATAATCTTCAATGATGGGAGAGATTTCTTTTTTAACATAACTGCGAACGGTGTCACGAATCATCTTATGCTCTTCAGTCAATAGTTCATCTACCAAAAAGTAATCCGGGCTTTGAAAAAGGTCTGTTCGGGCTGCCATCGTTATTTGCGATTTAAGATTTTTGATTTCAGATTTAGCTCGGCAAAGGTATTAGAAAGTTTGTAGTTAATGCCTGATTGTTTATGAATAATTGACCTGGAACCTAGTACCATTCCTGTCTTTTTCCCTTTGTAAAAAAATGATATATTTAGTAAAATATACCTGCATGAAACGAAGTTTGCTATTACTAATGCTGTTGATGATCCTGTGCCAGGTTTCATTTGGTCAGAAAGATTCCACGGCAAAAAAAACAGAGCCGGCCTTAAAACAATTCTGGTTAGTAATCCTGAAAACAGGCCCAATGGATAAAACAATCACCGACACAGCGCAACGTAACAAAATATTTGCCGGTCATTTTGCCAATATGGAACGATTATATTACGAAGGCATTCTAAAAGCTGCCGGCCCTTTTGGCAAAAATGAATATACCTGGAGAGGGCTTTTCATCATGGATTGCGCCACAAAAGAAGAGGCGGAAAGCAATGTAAAAACCGATCCATCTGTAGCTGCAGGCATTTTCATTTATGACATCGCACCTTGGTGGGGTGAACCGAGTGGAAGTTTTAAACCGGGTAAACCAGAGAAAAAAGAATAATGAGTTACCCGGTAAGAGAGATAGTGGGAAATTTTTTATCGGTGGTGGCAGGTGTACTTATAGCATTAATCATCATTATTCCCATTGGTATCTTTGCCGGCTTAATGGTCTTTTCAGACGGATCACTTCCAAAATCACAACAGATAATTTCAGGTACCCTACTTATTGGAGGTATTGCTGCCGGTTGTATTGCCGGAGGGTATTTTACAGTAAGAATTTCAACAAGAAAAGATTTAATTCATGGGTTTATCACCGGATTAGTATTAACTTTTTTATTTGGACTCATTAATGATTTTGAATTTGATTGGCGATACCCTGATCTTAGTATTTCTTATTTGGGGATACTGCCGGCAGTATTAATAGGAGCATGGGCTGGAATAAGAAAGAAAAAGAAGGCTATTTCAAATATGTTTTCATCTCCTCCTGGTACTCCCTAGCCACTTCCATCGCCTTTTCGGCAAAATCTTCCCCTCCGGAAGCATAAATAATAATCCGGCTTGCATTTACCAGAATACCACAGTCTTTTGTCATTGCTTCTTCAGATACTTCTTTCAGGCTGCCACCCTGTGCACCCACACCGGGAATAAGATAGAAATGATGAGGAGTTAATTTCCTGGCATTACTTAATTCTCCTGCCCTGGTAGCTCCAATCACAAACATCAAATTATCTTCCGTGCCCCATACAGAAACAGTCTCCAGTACTTTCTCATAAAGAAACTCCCCGCCAGTATGCAACAGTTCAAAATCATTGGCCCCTTTGTTGGAAGTTAAACCCAGCACAATGGCCCATTTTCCCTTGTGCTGCAAAAAAGGTTTTACACTGTCCTCACCCATATAGGGAGACACTGTAACGGCGTCAAAAGGCAGGGCCTCAAAAAAAGCCTTTGCATATTGATCAGAAGTGTTTCCTATATCTCCTCTTTTAGCATCGGCGATTTTAAAATGCCCGTTGCCGATATAATGAACGGTCTTCTCCATCGCTTCCCAGCCTTTTACTCCCAATGCCTCATAAAAAGCAGTGTTGATCTTATAACTGACACATAAATCTTTTGTAGCATCAATTATAGCTTTATTAAAAGCAAATACCGGGTCAGGCTCAGTCAAAAGATGTTTGGGAATTTTTGTAATGTCGGTGTCCAAACCAACGCAGAGGTAAGATTGCTTCTTTCTGATCTGTTCAACAAGTTGATGCCGTGTCATGGCTGCGAAGTTAACTGGTTTGCTGTTAAACAAAACGTTGTTTACCCGTTTACCTGCGTCCGATTTTTTCCAGGATTATCTTTTCGATTTCTTCGCTGTCCCATTTTTCTTCAATACCACTCTTCACCATTACCTGTTGCATGATCACTTCCTGGCGCAATGAATTATTATACGCTTCTGAATAGCGTATATGCGGACTGAAAGTAACCTGTGAATAAGCAGGTATCCATTTGTCAGGATATTTTTCATGCAGCCTGGCTTCAATTTTTTTCTGCAGCAGGAATCTCGGATCGGCAGTCCTATCCCGCATTTCTGTAAAATTGTTTATCGCCAGGTCAGCAATGGCATCCCCATCGGGTTTTCGCAATGCCTGGTATTTTTCCAGGATTTTTTTCCAGTCATCATCATACTGGCCAATTAGTTCATCCAGGATACGGCAGTCTTCAAAACCACAGTTCATACCCTGTCCGAAGAAAGGAACGATAGCATGGGCAGCATCACCGATCAATGCAAACTTGTCTTCCCGTATCCATGGAAAACATTTTACGGTAACCAATGAAGACGTTGGATTAGTAAAAAAATCATTGATATAATCCGGCATCAGCGGAACGGCATCCGGAAAGGTCTTTTCGAAAAACTCTTTCACCTTTTCCTCATTGGTCAGTTTTTCAAATGATGCTTCGCCTTCAAAAGGGAAAAATAAAGTACAGGTGAATGTCTTATCAAGATTGGGTAATGCAATCAGCATATAATCCTTCCTTGGCCAGATATGCAGGGCATTTACTTCCATAGCGAAATCCCCTGCAGAAGTTGGAGGAATAGTCAATTCCTTATAACCACAATCGATATAAAACTGCTGGTAATTAAATTTATCATGCTGCAACTGGTGTTGTAACCGGGCTGCAGAAAAAGCCCCATCCGAACCGAGAATCAGCTCCGAATGGTGAGAGATCAGTTCTCCTCCGGGATTTTCAAAAGTAACCGTATTGGTTTTCCAGTCAATTGTATTGCACTTATGATTGAAAAATATTTCCACGCCATGGTGTTCAGCGAGGTCCATCAGTTTCATATTCAACGTACCTCTTGAAACAGAATTAATATATTGACCCTCTTTACCATAAGGTTGAAAAGCCGTACTGCCATCAATGTTGTGAATGTAACGGCCATGCATGGGAATAGAGATCTTTTTTATTTCATCTGCCAATCCCACCCTCTCCAATGCCAGAAGGCCCCGGTCGCTTAGTGCCAGGTTGATAGAACGTCCTGCACTCATTTTTTCTTTCCGCATGTCTCCCCTGCGTTCAAATACTTTTACCTGATGCCCTCTTTTAGAGAGATAAATAGAAAGTAGTGAGCCTACCAGGCCTGCACCGATTATTGTTATATTTTTTTTCATAGCCTCCCCGGGAGGGGTTTTAGAACCTCAATTTACTGAGGTCGTTTATATTAAAATTGAACTGATAATTTCACCAAACCTGTAAATATCTTCAAACGAATTATACAAAGGAACCGGGGCCACTCTTATCACATTCGGCTCCCGCCAGTCAGCTATTACTCCCTGTTTTGTTAATTCATCGAAGATTTCTTTGCCTCTTTTCAGCATCAGCATAGAAACCTGGCAGCCTCTTTCCTCCTCTTTATCCGGAGTTATTATTTCAATTATTTTTTCAGCCTGCCTGTTGTTTATATCATTCAGCACATAATGTAAATATCCGGCTAATAGCTTTCTTTTTTCATGAAGTTTGTCAACTCCCGCCTCTTCAACAATATCCAATGCAGCTTTGTGAGCCGCCATGCTAAGCACCGGGGCATTACTCAACTGCCATCCTTCAGCAGTGGGTATTGCCTCAAAGCCCTTTTCCATTTTAAAACGGGCCTCCTTTTTGTAGCCCCACCAACCGGCAAATCTTGGCAGCTCTTTATTAGCTGCATGTTTTTCATGAATATAAGCTCCTGCCACTCCTCCGGGACCACTGTTCAGGTATTTATAAGAACACCAGCAGGCAAAATCAACATCCCAGTCATGAAGTTTTAATTCCACATTACCCGCTGCATGGGCCAGGTCAAATCCGGCATAAGCACCTACCGAGTGAGCTGCTTCAGTGATAGCTTTTATATCAAACAATTGGCCGGAATAGTAATTAACTCCTCCAAACAGCACAACTGCTACTGAATCTCCATGCTGCTGAATCGTTGAAAGAATATCTTCTGTTCGCAATGTATGTTCACCAGTCCTCGGAGAAACCTCAATCACTGCATCAACAGGGTTTAATCCATGATACTTTGCTTGCGTCTCGAATGCATATTGATCTGAAGGAAATGCCCTGGCCTCACAAATGATCTTATATCGTTGTTTGTCCGGGCGATAAAATGTCACCATCAGTAAATGCAGATTCACTGTCAGCTGGTTCATTACCACCACTTCGTTTTCTTTACAACCAACGATCTTCGATAACTGCTTCGGAAAAATTTCATGATAAGGCATCCAGGGGGTTTTAGCCTGGAAATGACCTTCCACTCCCAGTTTCGCCCAGTCGTCCAGCTCCTGCTGCACATAGCTGGCTGTCGATTTGGGCTGAAGCCCGAGAGAATTGCCTGTGAAGTAAATACCATCTTTCCCGTTATGCTGAGGAATGAAAAATTTCTGCCGAAAAGATTTTAATACATCCTTTGCATCAAGACCCCTGGCAAACTCAAGATTGTTCTGAAAATTCATTGTTTAAAAATTTGGGGCTGAAGCCCATTCTCATTTTATTTCCTTTGCCCAGGTCTAAAGACCGGAGCAATTAAGTTTTAGCCTGAAATATCAATCAATTGTGGCAATTACTTTTAGCTCAATTGCGATAGGTGTCGGCAGACTTTTCACTTCCACCGTTGTACGGCATGCCTGTACTGAAGTAAAGTAGTCTGCATATATTTTATTATAAACCGGGAAATCCTTTTTCATATTCGTAAGAAATACTGTCACATCGATGATCTTGTCCCAACTGCTACCACTTGCTTCCAATACAGCTTTTATATTGGCAAAAACGGAATGGCATTCAGCTTCAATATCATATTTTACGATATTTCCATCTGCATCTAGTTCCAGGCCCGGGATTGAATTATCCTTTGGGTTCCTGGGACCTATACCGGATAAAAAAAGAAGATTGCCCACTTTCCTTGCATGAGGATATGCACCGAGAGGAGTTGATGCGTTTTGAGTTTTTATGATTTCAGACATTACTACGTTGAATTTTGAATAATGAATGTTGAAATGCTTTCATTCAACATTCTTCATATAATAGTTATCATAATTGTATACAAACATTCTTCGCCTCTGTAAAAAACCGCAATGCCTCCCAGCCACCTTCTCTTCCTACTCCACTATTCTTCATACCTCCAAACGGTGTACGCAAGTCACGGAGCAACCAGCAGTTGATCCAGATGATACCACTTTCCACTTTTGCTGCCACCCGGTTTGCTTTTGAAATATCCTGTGTCCAGACAGTTGCGGCTAATCCATATTGTGTGGCATTGGCCAGTTGCAGGGCCTCCTCTTCGGTTTTGAAAGATTGTAATGTTACTACCGGGCCAAATATTTCTTCCTGGTTAGTCTGACAATTGGGGCCTAAACCTTCGATCACCGTAGGTTCAATAAAATATCCACCAGCACATCTTCCTTCCGGCTTTACTATATGACCACCACACAATATTTTCCCTCCTTCCAGCTTTGCTGTATCGATACAACGTAATATTTTTTCAAAATGCAGTTTACTTACAATAGCTCCCTGTTTTGATTCCGGTTCCAGTGGGTCACCCACTTTCAATTTCTTAGTTCGCTCAATAAAATCTGCTTTGAATTTTTCATACACTGATTCTTCAACTAATACCCGGCTGCCGCACAAACAAATTTCTCCCTGGTTAGAAAAAGAAGAGCGGATAGTTTCTGTCATCATCTTTTCCCAATCACAATCAGCAAAGATGATAGCCGGGTTTTTCCCTCCCAGTTCTAAGGAGAGTTTTTTAAACTTAGGTGCTGAAATTGAAGCGATACGTTCACCAGCCCTTGTACTTCCTGTAAAAGAGATGGCTTTTACATCCGGGTGAGAAACGATCGCCTCACCGGCTCCGGGCCCTGTTCCATGTATGATATTCAATACACCGGCAGGCAAACCGGCCTCCTTAAAAATTTTGGATAACAGGAATGCAGTAACAGGTGTTACTTCAGATGGCTTTGCAATTACACAATTCCCCGCAGCGAGTGCCGGGGCAATTTTCCAGGTAAATAAATACAGCGGCAGGTTCCAGGGTGAAATACAACCGACAATTCCAAGCGGCTGACGAAGGGTGTAATTAACCGCTTTGTCTTCCATATTGTGGCTTTCAGTAGCAAAGTGCATAATACCGGTGGCAAAAAATCTGAAATTAGCCGAGGCTCTTGGAATATCCACTTTTTTACTTAACCACAAAGGCTTACCATTATCATTCGTTTCAGCAAGAGCTAACTCTTCCAGGTTTTCATCGATCAGTTCGGCAATGCGGTTGAGGGTTTTAAATCTTTCCTCTACCGGAGTAGTACTCCATACAGGAAATATTTTTTTTGCAGCTATGACGGCTGCATCCACATCTTTTTTATGTGAATCAGGAATTTGCCCGTACACCTGGCCAGTTGCCGGGTTGACATTATCAATAAAATTTCCACTTAAGGGACCGATAAGATTACCACCGATAAAATTCTCTAAATGATATGGAACTTCAAGATTCATGTTGAATTTTAAATGCCAAATGTTGAATGAGTCATTTAAAACTCATCATTCAACATTCGAAATTAAATGGAGCCTGTTCTTCCCCCGTCCACAGGAATGCTAACACCATTTACATAAGAAGCCGCCGGTGATGCTAAAAAGGCTGCCACAGCTGCAATTTCTGATGCATCAGCAAATCGTTTCATCGGCACTTCTTCCACCATATTCTTTTCCACAATATCAACAACCGTGTTTCCTTTTTTGGCTATGTTATCGATCAAAGTGGACAAACGCTGCGTGGAGGTAAATCCGGGTAATACATTATTCACAGTAATATTATATTGTCCCAATTCATTGGCCATCGTTTTTGCCCAACTGGCTACCGCACCCCGGATCGTATTTGAAACGCCAAGATTCTTTAATGGAATCTTCACTGATGTAGAGATAACATTGACGATTCGGCCATATCCTTCTTTTTTCATAGAAGGGATCACTGCCCTGGTCAAAATATGATTACAGATCAAATGCTGGTTAAACGTATTCAGAAAAGCTTCTTCTGTGGCTTCCGTTATTGGCCCTGCAGCCGGCCCACCGGTATTATTGATCAGGATATGAACGGTGTTCTTGGCCGCAAATGCTTCAATAACCTTCTTAAGTTCATCAGGCCTGCTGAAATCAGCTACAAGATATCCATGCTGCTGCCGCAACTGTGTGTCCAGCTTCAGCACAGCTTCTTTCAATCCTTCTTCATTACGGGCTATTAATGTGCAACCGGCACCCAGTAAAGCCAGTTCCTCTGCTATTGCCAGGCCAATGCCCTGGGTACTTCCGCAAACAATCGCTTTTTTTCCTTCGAGGGAGAGATTCATAAAGTCAAACCTACGGTAAAAAGTTGTAATTTTTCGACCTCAATACATCATTAAAAACTTGCTATATGGCTGTAATTGCTCCTTTTAATCTGAAAAAGTGGATAGATGAAAACCGTGACCTGCTGAAACCACCAGTAGGCAATCAATGTGTGTATAAGGACGCTGAGAATTTTATTGTAATGGTGGTAGGCGGACCCAATGCCCGGAAAGATTACCACTTCAATGAAACAGAAGAACTCTATTACCAGGTGGAGGGTGATATTGTGGTTAAAATAATTGACAATGGCGAGTTCAAAGACATTCCCATTAAAGAAGGTGAAATATTTTTATTGCCCCCAAGGACACCTCATTCGCCACAACGTGGACCCGGTACAGTTGGATTGGTGATTGAAAAGAAAAGAGAATCGGAAGATGATGGCTTTCTCTGGTTCTGCGAAAAATGTGGTAACAAATTATATGAAGAAACCCTGCATGTGGATGATATTGTAAAACAACTCCCTCCTGTTATGAACCGTTTCTGGGAAGATACTATGAAAAGAACCTGTAATAAATGCGGGGCTGTCATGGAGCCGCCGGTGAAGAGAAGTTAATTGGTTTATTAGTTAATTGGGATTCGGCTCTAACCGAGTAGCATTAGTTTTTATCAAGCACCCAATTGACCAATACCCGATTCACAAATTAACAAACATGAAGATAGACATCCACACCCATATCATGCCTGAACATATGCCAAACTGGACCCAAAAGTTTGGTTACGGGGAGTTCATTCACCTGGAACATCGTAATTGCAAAGCCTGCATGATGAAAGGAGACAAACTATTTCGTGAAGTAGAAGATAACTGCTTCAAAGAAGATACCCGTATAAGAGAAATGGATGAAACGGAGGTGACGATGCAGGTGCTATCCACCATTCCTGTGTTGTTCAACTATTGGGCCAATGCGGATGACGGCCTCGAAACTTCTCGGTTTTTTAATGACCATATTGCCGAAACAGTAAGCAAAGAACCGAAACGATTTATCGGACTGGGCACTGTGCCCCTGCAGGATATTGATCTTTCCATAAAAGAAATGGAACGTTGCGTAACAGAATTAAAAATGCCCGGGCTGGAGATTGGCTCCAACATCAATGGAAAAAATTTATCCGATAAAGAGTTCTTTCCTTTTTATGAAGCGGCTGAAAAACTCGGATGCGCCTTATTTGTTCATCCCTGGGAAATGATGGGCGAAGAGCAAATGCAGAAATACTGGCTGCCCTGGCTGGTGGGTATGCCTGCTGAAACAGCAAGAGCCATCTGTTCGATGATATTTGGCGGCGTACTGGAACAATTTCCAAAACTAAGAGTAGCATTTGCTCATGGTGGCGGCTCTTTCCCGTTTACCATAGGCAGGATCAAACATGGATTTGACGTAAGGCCTGACCTGGTAGCTGTTGATAATACGGTTTCTCCCGAAAATTATATTGGAAAATTCTGGGTAGATAGTTTGGTGCATGATAAAAAAGCAATGGAATTCCTGATCGATGCAATGGGTGAAAACAAAATCTGCCTTGGCAGTGATTATCCTTTTCCTTTAGGTGAACATCATCCCGGTAAACTGATCGAGAAAATGAAATTGGGGAAAAAGACTCAGAAGAAATTATTGTACAGGAATGCAGAAGACTGGCTGGGAGTAAAATCCTGAAATATGAAATCAAAAAAAATCATACCAGGAATTGCATTACTCTTCATCCCAACAATTCTGCTTGGTCAAACAAATCCCGAGGCTGTTACTGATGAAAGTATGGACATGTTTTTGTTGCTGTTTGCATTAGGAATAATTGCAATAATGATTGGTGCTGCTGTAGTTGGTTCAATATTTGTAACCATACTTATGCTATTAATTTTTTTATTTATAAGTATTGGCATCATCTCTGTATCTATACTTGCAGGATTTCAAAAAAAATCATTAGCGGCCGGGCTTAAAGCGTTTATCTATATTACAAGTTGCCTTATCGGGATATCATTTGGCAGTGTTGGAGTTTGGTTTGTGTTTAAACTATTGAATCTTGATGTCCACAATTCTGTTGGTATAATAGTGGGGGTTGTCGCCGGTCTTGCAGGAGGCATACTGATAAGCTACTCTGTTATAAAGATCTTCCCGAGGCTAATTCAGCAATACAAACAGAGATTATCAGTTAAATAGATCCGGGTAATCAGTAATGATACCATCCACTCCCATATTTTTCAATTCATCAATTTCACTTTTCTCGTTTACCGTCCAGGGGATCAGCTTCATTTTTAACTCCCGGCATCTTTTGAGCATCTTGTTGTTAACTAGCTTATAGGCAGGGCTATAAATAGCAGGTGTAAATCCCAGCGCTTTTATTTGCTCTCCCATCGTTCGCTTATCATATTCTTCAATCAGCATCGCAGTTTTTATATGCGGATATTTCTCATGCAGGTATTGCAGTGTTCTGAAATCGAATGACTGAATGATAACATGGTCTTCAATGTCTTTTTCTTTAATAATTGCCATCAGTAACTCCACAAACTCTGCCGGAGCCGGATGATATATATTATCTGTGGCCGGCTGGCATTTTGTTTCAATATTGAAATAAGGGAAAGGCCTTCTCGCCATCATCATATATTGTTTGACGCTATCCAGCATATCCGCCAGCAACGGCTTTACCGCCTTTATTTTCTCCTGCTTCGGAAAACGGGGATGTGGTTTCATTCCCACATCATACATTTTCACTTCCCCGTAATTCATCTGGTAAATATTCAATCCTCTCTCCTCTTTTTCTGTTACGTAACTGCCATCAGGTTTTGTTGTTATCTCATGATTAAAAAATGGTTCATGCGACAATACCACTTTCTTATCCTTTGTGATTACCACATCCATTTCAAGAGTAGTTACACCCATACCCAGCGCATTCAGCATGGCGGGCACCGTATTCTCAGGGAAAAGTCCCCGGCAGCCACGATGTCCCTGCTTATCAAATTCAGTTTGCATATTGCCTTTTGTTTCCTGGGCTTTCTGGCTTACATGACAGGCAGCAAAAAAACAAAAGACTGTCAGTGAATAGTTAAGTAATCTTTTTTTGGTCATAGCCCAATGATAAAACAATGAATTAGTGTTACTGGTTATCAGTCATTAAATAATTG
>Ga0116142_10001560_pt1 | contig 27228 bp, 26 predicted proteins | sample AD_UKC033_MetaG_FD_89785 | JGI IMG/M metagenome (GOLD analysis project Ga0116142, IMG submission 89785) | Active sludge microbial communities of municipal wastewater-treating anaerobic digesters from USA - AD_UKC033_MetaG | ecosystem: Engineered > Bioreactor > Anaerobic > Digestate | place: USA... | reverse complement strand
TTGATAAGCAAATCTATACAAACTTTTAATTCATTCACAAAAACATTAAAAATAAAAAGCCTGAATTTTGTCTATTAATAACAAACATCAAAAAAATAGCCTGAATTTTGTCCATTACACCAAAAAATATTATAAAAAAAGCCTGCATACTTTTAGACAGGCTTTTTACAATTTCAATTAAAATCCAGAATTCAGTGTTTTTGCACTATCATATTCAACAGTAAAAGTATAAGTAAATTTTTTGGTTTCGTTTGCTGCAAGACTTTCGCTCCATTGCAATAGTCCGGTTGATTCAAACCATGTTGCTTTTCCCTTGTCTGTCAGTACAACTTTTATTTCATCATTTAGGCTTAGCGGAATATTATCTTGTAAAACAATTTCTGTTTTAACCATTTTTGTATTCTTAACCACTATTTCATAAGTGATAGTTTTCGTACAAATTGTTCCTACAAGTTTTTTATTAGTTTCATTTTTTATCTGTTTTCTCTGAATCTGCAAACTCCTGTCTCTGCCCAAAGCAAGATCAAGAGTATCGGAAACTGTATAAGGATTTATTTGTGTTTCTCCGACAAAGGTTCCGTCAAAATAAATGTTTGCTTTACCAGGAAGTAAATCCAGTTTTTGCCAATCTGTAATTCTTGCTAACAAATATGCTTGAGATTCAAGCTTTGGAACAATATGATAAACATAAGTGGTTGGCAAAGATTCACTTTGAACCGGCAAAATGTGTATTTGGCCATCAGAAGGAATTGTATAAGGTAACTTTATATCAAATTCAACATTTGTCATTGTCTGAACCATATTTGTGTAGTTGTATGCATAATCTGCATCCACAAGTAACCCTTCATTAGTACCGGTAGGAGCCTCATCTCCTTTTATTTTATAAGATTCTGACTTCTCTCGTGAACTATAAGTTGAAGTAACATAATAATTGTAATAGTTTAAATAAAAAATCGGTAAAACCGGTTTAACATTGTTTGCCGATGGAGTAATTGTTGAAAGTTTTATCCTTGCATTTTCCCAATCTTCCCCGGTACTCTGCCAAACATCAGCTTTATAAACTAATTGTACCGGTTGGTCAATGCCATTTGTTTTAAGGTCATACGTTGGTGACCATCCTGCGTTATTTACCATATAACTAATATCCAGACTTCCATTTACAGCAGCATCACAACTAATTATAACTATTATTTGAGGTATTGGAGATGTATTTGTTTTCACTGGGTTTTGCTGCAGATTGTATGCTTTAAGGTCATTTAGTCTTGCATTCATTCTTGTCAGCTGCTTTTTCATGCCGAATTCCTGTTTGCGTAACTTCTGGATATTTGTATTTATATCATTAATTTTTAATCTGAAATAATCCATGGTAGACTTTAATTCTGTTATTGTATCGCCTCCATAACCTTTAACAAGTTGATTATTAGTCAAAATCGTTTTCTCCATGTTAAAAGCATCTATTTGCAAGTTTATTTCCGACAGATCAAAATTCAAATACACTATTGAATCTTCCAATAAAGCAATTTCTTTAAGAATTTTTGGTGGTATAACACCATCTTGCGGATCAATAATAATCTCAGGTTGTTTATACCTAAACTTTACATCCAGAATCGTAAAACTGCCCTTGCCTTTTGCCTGAATACTTGAAGTATTTACATAAGTCGAAACATTTTCGAATATTATTTCGCTTATGCCGCTACTTGCTGTAAAATTTGCTGAACGGGTTAACTGTGCTGATCCGGGAAAAACTGTCACATTTATTACTTTTGATTTAACCGGAATTTCTGCTGAGAAACTGTATAAAACTCCAACTATCAGAATTATTATACTTAAAATACATTTTTTCATTTTATTAAATTTAAAGATTAGTAATTACAAATTTGGGGAGTAGATACTGTTAATTTTTAAATTCCATAAATTTAAAATTCTTCATTTAGAACTACAGTTTTGACAGAAATCAGAATTTTGTCAGGATATAATATTTTCCTATTTTCGCAAAAAATAAATAATAAAATGGAATACAATTTCAGAGACATCGAAAAAAAATGGCAGAAGTACTGGTTCGAAAATCAAACTTACAAAGTTGAAGTTAACAAAACCAAGCCTAAATATTATGTTCTTGACATGTTTCCTTACCCATCGGGAGCAGGACTTCATGTTGGGCATCTCTTAGGATACATTGCCTCTGATATATATTCCAGATATAAAAGACAAAATGGGTTTAACGTATTACATCCTATGGGTTATGATGCATTTGGATTGCCGGCCGAGCAATATGCTGTTCAAACAGGCACTCACCCTGCTATAACTACTGAAAAAAACATAAAACGATATAGGGAACAGTTGGATAATTTGGGCTTTTCGTTCGATTGGAGCCGTGAAGTACGAACCAGTGACCCAAAATATTATAAATGGACTCAATGGACTGTTATCCAACTATTTAAACATTATTATGATAATGAGTTAGACAGAGCAAATCCGATAAAATTCTTGATTGAAAAATTTGAAAAAAATGGATCTGAAGGAATAAATGCGATTCATAACGAACATAATCCTTTTTCTGCCGAAGAATGGAATACAATGCCTTACAAAGAGCAGCAGGATATTTTAATGTGTTACCGACTTTTATTTTTATCAGACACAAGTGTTAATTGGTGCCCACAACTTGGGACAGTTCTTGCAAATGACGAAGTAATAGATGGATTTTCGGTTCGCGGCGGATTTCCGGTCGAAAGGAAAAAGATGAAACAATGGTCTTTGCGTATTACAGCTTATGCTCAGAGATTACTGGATGGCTTGAACAAGATAGATTGGCCAGAACCGGTTAAGGATATACAAACAAACTGGATTGGGAGAAGTGAAGGTGCCAGTATGATATTTAAAATAAAAAACAGAACAGAACAAGTTGAAGTTTTCACAACCCGTCCTGACACTATTTTTGGAGCTACTTTTATGGTTCTTGCTCCCGAACACGAAATAGCAGAGACATTAGCCACGCCTGAATATAAGAAAAAGGTTAAGGATTACATTATACAAGCGAAAAACAGGTCAGATGTTGAAAGAATGGCTGAAAAAAAGGTAAGTGGTCAATTTACCGGTTCCTATGCTATTAATCCTTTTACAAAACAAGAAATACCTGTTTATATTGCAGATTATGTATTAATCGGCTATGGTACGGGAGCAATTATGGCTGTCCCTGCACATGATAGCCGGGATTTTTCATTTGCACGTCACTTTAATCTTCCAATAATTCAAGTCGTTCAGAAGCAGGGAGAAGAAACTATTCCAACAAAAGAATGGGAAGAATCTTATGATTCAAAAGAAGGTATAATGATTAATTCCGGATTTATTAACGGACTTGAAGTAAAACAAGCAATAACTGAAGTAATCAATAAATTAGATACTTTAGGAATAGGTGAAAGAAAAATCAATTATCGTTTACGTGACGCTATTTTCAGTCGTCAGCGTTACTGGGGAGAACCTTTTCCAATATATTACAAAGAAGACATTCCTCATGTTCTAAGTATAGAAGAATTACCGCTTGAATTACCAGAGATAGATAAATATATGCCGACCGAAGACGGCGAGCCTCCATTAGCCAGAGCCGAAAAATGGGAAACATTTGACGGTTATCGCCTTGAGACATCGACAATGCCGGGTTTTGCCGGATCATCAGCATACTATTTAAGATACATGGACCCACACAATGAGTGGGAACTTGTTTCTGAAAGAGACGTTAATTATTGGCAGGATGTTGACTTATATATTGGTGGTCGCGAACATGCTACAGGTCATTTAATTTATGCCAGATTTTGGAACAAATTCCTTTTCGATCTTGGACTTACTCCCAAAGATGAGCCATTCCGCAAAATGATTAATCAAGGAATGATACAAGGACGTTCAAATTTTGTTTACAGAATATCAGGGACGAATCAATTCGTTTCATTTAATTTAAAAGATAAATATGAAACACAAAAAATTCATGTAGATGTAAATATTGTTGAAAATGATATTCTCGACATTGAAGAGTTTAAAAAATGGCAACCCGATTATGTAAATGCCGAATTTATATTAGAGAAAGATGGCAAATATCATTGTGGGTGGGAAGTCGAAAAAATGTCAAAAACATTCTATAATGTTCAAAATCCGGACGATCTTGTTGAGAAATACGGAGCAGATACATTAAGAATGTATGAAATGTTTCTTGGTTCTATTGAACAAGCAAAGCCTTGGGACACAAATGGAATTGAGGGCGTATCCAGATTTCTGAAAAAATTCTGGAGACTGTATCACAATGAAAACAACGAATTTGCGATTAACGGGGAACAACCAACAGCAGAAGAACTAAAGATATTACATAATACAATTAAAAAAGTTACTAATGACATTGAAAGATTTTCTTTTAATACAGGAGTTAGTAATTTAATGATATGTGTAAATGAACTTGGCAAATGCAATAAACGTCATGTATTAGAACCTCTGTGCATTCTTATCTCCCCTTATGCTCCTCATATTGCCGAAGAACTTTGGACCTTGCTTGACAACAAAAATAGCATTACTGAAGCGTTATGGCCAGTATATAACGAAAAATATATAGTTGAAAACAGCTATAATTATCCGGTATCATTTAACGGTAAAACCAGATATATGCTTGAGCTCCCGATTGATTTGAATCAAGCACAAATTGAAGAGATTGTAAAGGCTAATGAGAATACTGCAAAATGGATAGAAGGTAAGCAGATTTTGAAATTTATTTTTGTACCGAAGAAGATTATTAATATTGTATTAAAGGGATAATAAAATATTTATCTAATTATTGCTTTAGTATTTTTCTTGTATAACTACCATTGTCGTCAGTAACTTTAACAATATATAATCCTTGCGGTTTATCACTGATATCAATTGTGGTCATTTTACCTTTGTAAACAGTTTGACCTGTAATATTCAAGACCTCAACATTTTTAATATTTTTCCCTTTTATATTGATTATCCCTGTAGTAGGATTTGGCGTTATAAGTAATAAGTCAGTATTTCTTTTCGCTGTGATATCGGAAGATTCAGGCATCCAGCTTATTGAAACATTTGAAAAGCTGGGCTGATTAGCAGGATTGAGTGATTGGCTTTCCAATCCTTTTATAAAAGAATAAGTTGCGTAGTTTCCGGTAGCATTTTTATCCGTAAGCTCTATTCTTAGTCTATAATTTCCATCTGCCATAACTAATCCTGCCGCATTTTTGCCATTCCATACATAATCTCGTGAAGTATGTCCTGTATAAGTTGCTCCGGTTATTGCATCTGTAGTATTAAAACCCGAAGAGGCTTCCCAAATATTTAAGTGGGTTTTATATGTGCCGGTATAAGCATATAATGTTTTTACAAAATTCTCAGACTCATCTTCTATCCATACTGCTACGATATTCTTCGGAGCGAATACTCCTCCTGCATTACTAGTTGTTACCGTTACAGTTAATTCTCCTGTTGTTTGTCCGAATAAATTAACAACTAAAATAAGCATCAAAATCAGTAGGTATATTTGCTTCATATTAAACATATTCATTAGTTTCAAAAACACAAAATTATAAAAAAAGCCTTGTTAAATCAAAACGCCTTTTTTCATAATTAAATATTTTTAATTTGTATTTTCATTAATGTAAAACTACAATATTTTTTTCATTCATCACAGTTTTATAATAAATTAAGAATGAAATAGATAAAACATATGTTTTAATCTTTATGAAACATTGATAATACCTTGATTATTAAAATTTTATATACGTGGTGAAAGAATACCTTGAATTAATGACTTTTTTAGCCATTGTTTTTGAAAATTATCTTATTTTTGCAACCGTTTACATACTAAATTAGTTTATAAGTTTAATATGTAATTTAAATACACCCATTATCCCGGGAAAGTCAGTAATGAATTGGCAGAATAAACTGACAAAGTATTCAGAGCATATCCCATATGTGACTGAGGAAGCGAAGCTATGATAAAATTTAGAGATTTTAGCAATATTAAAATAATAACTTTATACAACGACTAATCCCAGTTAGTCTTATTTAAACCTTAAAGTATGAAAACTGCGTTAATAACGGGTATTACAGGACAAGACGGTTCTTATCTTGCCGAATTATTGCTTTCGAAAGGCTATACAGTACATGGTATAATCAGACGTAGCAGTTCTTTTAACACCTTTAGAATAGATCATTTATATAATAATAAGGATTTATTAAATAAAAGATTCTTTTTACACTACGGCGATCTTACAGATTCCAGTAATTTAAACAGAATACTTGAAAAAACAAAGGCGGATGAGATTTACAATCTTGGAGCACAGAGTCATGTTCAGGTTTCATTCGAGGTGCCGGAATATACCGCAGAAGTTGACGGAGTTGGCACCTTACGGTTTTTGGATGCAATAAAAGAAACAGGATTAAAAACTAAATTTTATCAGGCTTCGACATCTGAATTATATGGCAAAGTTCAGGAAATTCCTCAAACCGAAAAAACACCATTCTATCCAAGAAGTCCTTATGGAGCTGCTAAACTTTATGCTTATTGGATAGTAGTTAATTATCGTGAAGCCTATAATTTGTTTGCATGCAACGGTATTCTGTTTAATCACGAATCGGAACGCCGTGGAAAGACGTTTGTAACCCGAAAAATTACTGTTGCGGTATCAAAAATATTGACCGGACAACAGGATATGTTATTGCTTGGAAATCTTGATGCAAAAAGAGATTGGGGCTATGCTCCCGAATATGTTGAAGGCATGTGGAAAATGTTACAGGCTGACGAACCGGACGATTTTGTACTGGCAACAGGTGAAACACATACCGTACGCGAATTTGTTGAAGAGTCTTTCAAAGTTTTGGGGGAGGAAATTGAATGGAAAGGTGCAGGAATTGATGAACAAGGGTTTCTCAAATCTAGCGGCAAGGCTGTAGTGGGAATAAATCCAAGATATTTTAGACCTGCAGAGGTTGATATATTAATTGGCAATCCAGCAAAGGCAAAAGAAAAACTTGGATGGACACCGAAGACAACTTTTAATGAATTAGTGAAGTTAATGGTTAAAGCGGATTTTGAAAAGGCGAAGAAACGAGGAAGTTGAGGAAGAGTTATTAAGAATGTTGATTTGTTGAGGGGTTGATTTGTTGAGGGGTTGATTTGTTTTTTGTTGATTTGTTGATTTGTTCGTTGATTTGGTGATTTGGTGAGGAGTCGAAGACATTAATATTAGTTATAAAATTGAATTATTTATAAAACCAATGTATATATATTCTTTCGAAAAGTTAAATGTTTGGCAAAATTCACGAAAATTATCTTTTGAGATATATCAAATAACAAAAACATTTCCGGAAGAAGAACGTTTTGGGCTTATTTCACAAATGAGAAGAGCCGCAGTTTCTATCAGTTCAAATATTGCTGAAGGATGTTCCCGTATTTCGAAAAAAGAGCAAAAACATTTTTATACTATTTCATACAGCAGTGCCATTGAGCTTTTGAACCAAATCATATTATCATTGGATTTAATGGTTATAAATAATGAACAATATGTAGAAATAAGATCATCTATTGAGCAAATAACAAATCAGTTGAATGCTCTCAATAAGACAATATCATAAAAGTCTTTTAAAATCAATTTCATCACTAATTGTCTCCCATATCTCAACAAACAAATCAACTCCTCAACAAATCAACAAATCAACAAAAAACAAATAAACGCCATTATAAAATCATCTCATGCAAAAGACTAGCAAAATATATCTCGCCGGGCATACCGGCCTAGTTGGTTCAGCCATTTACAGAAATCTCATAAAAAAAGGATATCAAAATATTATTGGTAAAACTATTGATGAACTTGATTTGAAGCAACAATCTCAGGTTGAAGAATTCTTTCTTAAAGAAAAACCTGAATATGTTATAATAGCAGCTGCAAAAGTCGGAGGGATAATTGCAAATAATGTCTATCGGGCAGAATTTCTTTACGACAATCTTATGATCCAAAACAATTTAATTCATTCTGCATACAAAACAGGCGTAAAAAAACTTTTGTTTTTAGGGAGTTCCTGCATATATCCTAAACTTGCCCCCCAGCCTATCAGAGAACAATATCTGTTGACAGGATTGCTGGAAGAGACCAACGAGCCTTATGCCATAGCAAAAATTGCAGGAATCAAAATGTGCGAAAGCTACTACCGCCAATACGGATGTGATTTCATTTCGGTTATGCCAACAAATTTATATGGCCCAAATGATAATTATGACCTTGAAAAGTCTCATGTACTACCAGCTTTAATCAGAAAGATGCATCTTGGAAAATGTCTCGATGAAAATAATTGGGAAACGCTGAAGCAAGATCTCGACAAAAAACCTATTGAAGGTATTAGCGGTAAAAATACTGAAGAAGAAATAATAAACATTCTTAAAAAATACGGAATTTCTAAAGATAATAACATTACCACCATTACACTTTGGGGTACAGGACAAGTATTCCGCGAATTTCTTCATGTTGACGATATGGCCGATGCCTGTGTTTACATAATGGAAAACATAAGCTCTGAAAAACTATACAAAGAACTTCATCAAACGCATATCAATATAGGTACAGGCATTGATCTGACAATAAAAGAACTCGCCGACACCATTAAAAACATTACAGGATATAAAGGAGAAATTTTCTGGGATTGCTCAAAACCTGACGGCACACCAAAAAAGCTGCTTGATGTTACAATTCTCAATAAACTCGGATTTAATGCAAAGATAAACCTGAAAGATGGTATTGAGAGGGTTTATGAAGGATATGTTGAAAATTAATCAGTTGATTAAAAGAAATTTCATAAGTAAAAATACGATAACAAATACTACGACATGATTTTAATAAAATAATTGCATATTTGTTAGAAATTATTTACATATTTACGCATATTTGTAATAAATAATTTACAAATCGTATAGACGAGCCTCTAACCTGATTAAGAAACTTCAAGGGCAGTTAAACAAATTATTATTACCAAAATATTTCAAATTATGTATTTCGGGTGCCGAAAAATTAAAAATCTATGATTTTTTCATTTTTCGATCCCGTGAACGAGGATAAAACATCCTCGAAAAAATATGAAATTGATATTTCTCAGTCAAATTACCGGATGTTAAAAAAAAATTGCGTTAAAAATAATTATGATTACCAATTTCTGTTTTTTCGGGATTTCGGATTTCGTTTCTTTCAGGAGCAAGTCGTCAAACCTAGCACAAAAACAATAATAACAACACGAACTTGTCATATTTAAATTGTGCAAACCAATAGTTAAAATCCCAATAATAAACAAATAAAAAATGAAAATTAAAAACATTTGTTGCATAGGTGCAGGATATGTGGGAGGTCCAACAATGTCCGTAATTGCACAAAAGTGCCCTCATATAAAAGTAACAGTTGTGGACATTAATGAGCAAAAAATTGCTGAATGTAACAATTCTCAATGAACTAAGATTTAATGCAAAGATAGACTTTAAAGATGGTATTGAGAGGGTTTATGAGGGGAAATGTTGAGGGTCAAATTAGTTAAGGGAAAAATTTTCATTAGAGAATTATAAACAGAAAAAACCTTAATAATAAGCAAAATAATAGTTCATTTAAATAGTTATTTTTTTACACGATGTTTTTAAAATCAATCAATAAAATAATCCCAAGTATTATTATAGTCATAGCATTTTTTTTGCGATCAGAATTTACAGCATTAATATTAATCCCCACATTAGCTTATTATATCAAGACTACAAAAACACAAATAAAATCAATAGATATAATTTTATATATTTATATATTTTTATGTGTTGTAACAAACATAGGTAATAACAACCCCATATTATTCAATTTACAATCAACTTTCTTGTATTCTGTTTTGCCAATTCTATTTTACTATTTTGGCAAACATTATTTCTCTTTTAAAACAAACGTAAAATTTATACCTTTTTTCTTACAAGCTTTGTTAATCATATTTATAATACTTGTATTAAGTATATTTTTTAGGGATCAAAATAATAAAATAAGTTTTAACTTAAGTAATAATATTTACTACTTATTTAGGATAAAACAAATAAATAAAGATGATTTAGATTATTTTATTAGTGCAACGAATCTATCTTTACTAATTGCAACAATACCGATAATATCTATGATACTATACAATATTAAAAAGATTAAAATATATGTATATATAACATTACTAATTTTGTCAATAATATTGCTGTCAGTGGTAGCCTCCAGAGCGGCAATAATAGCGACATTAATTATTTTAATACTAAATCTATCTTTAATATTAAAATCAAAAAATGTTATAAAATATTTCTTTGGTATACTTGCAATTGCAAGTATACTTGTTTTTATCATCCCTGAATTTGAGTATACTCGAACTGCAATGGATCGATTTAACAACTTAAATTTACAGTCTGAGACAAATGAATTATACGACTTGAATGGAAGGCAATATTATTGGAGCTTAGCACTTATAGAGTTGAATAACAATTTATGGGGATATGGGCATACATACTTCATTAATAAATATGACATGTCAACTCATAATGAATACTTAGGACAACTTGTTGCTATCGGAGTTTTACCTTCTATAATATATTTTATTTTCATTTTCAGATGTTTATATCAATCCTATAAACAATACAAGACAAATCTAAATCCTCTTTTAATTATCTGTATTCTTTTTATATCTATTTATCTTATTATAGGCATAACCGAAAATGTATCACTCGCTAATCGAAGATGGATTCTGTGTCTATTTTTTATTATGGGTATGAATACGAGTATTTTGTATAAACCAAGACCAAACACGTTAGATTGATTAGTTTAAAAAAATTATATAATTCACCAACATTAAATACTTGGTTTAGTTTCTGCTCTAAATCACTTGGGGCATTGGTATTCCTTCCAATTTTACTAAAGACATTTAATATACAAGAAATTGCATTATATTTTTTATTTCTTGTATTTATATCTTTTCAGAATTTATTAGATTTTGGATTTTATAATACTTTTGTTCGCGCAATTGCCTATGCAGACGGAGGTGCAGAAGAAATTAAACCCTACGAGAACCTTGATACAACTAACATTATTAAAAACACAAATTGGAATTTGATTGAAAGAATTATTGGGACAATGAATGTAGTATATAAATACATAACTATTTTTGTGTTTATTGTTTTGTTAACGAGTACATTGAGCGTATATGGTAAAATCCAAGGGTTTGAAAACCCTTTGCAGTATTGGATTAGTTGGATTATTATAATATGTGTTACCACAATAAATTTCTATGGTAGGATTTATTCAAATTATTTATTAGGCCTGAACTATGTTGCTCTTGTAAGACGCTGGGAGGGAATTTTTGCGGCAATAGCGGTGATATCAAATATAATCGTTTTAATAATTACGAAATCATTTCTTGCTACTATTATTTCATATCAGTTCTGGACACTCATTAATATTTTTAGAAATAAATACCTTGCAAATAAAGTTTTAAACAAAAAATACAAGTCAATTAACAATAAAAAATACGATAAATTGATATTTAAAAGTTTATGGCCTGTAGCTTGGAAATCAGGAATTGCAGGCTTTTCTTCAAATGGTGTTATTAGTATTGCCGGAATAATTTATTCCCATTTTGGAGCAAATTTAGAGCTCGCTCAATACTTGTTTTCAGTAAAAATTCTTGATTCTATTCAAGCTTTCTCAAAAGCACCAATTTATAGCAAACTCCCTCAGTTGTCAAAATACGTGTCATTAGGAAATAAAGAAAAATGGGTAAATGTTGTAAAAAGGGGAATCTCACTAGGAAATGGGGTTTTCATTTTTTCAGTTATTATATTGACATTTTTTGGAGAGTATATTTTACAAATTACGAAAAGTAATATGGAATTCCCCAATATTACATTGTGGACTTTGCTATCAATTGCATTTTTCATTCACTTCAATGGAGCATTTCATACCCAAATATATATGACAACTAATAAAGTTAATGCTCATATTAGTGATACAATTTCAGGTATAATATTTATTACGACATCACTAATTTTATTGAACACATTTGGGGTAATGGCATTTCCAATTGGACTTATAGCAGGATATTTTGGTTTTTATTTCTGGTGGGCAATATATTTCTCAAAACAAATTATTGGTAATTCCTTCTACAAATTAATGTTTCAGACAACTATAATTTACGTTTTTTTATTTATTATTGCAGTTTTAATTAAAATTGTCATGTTAAAATAGTTAAAATTAAATATCTATTGAGCAATATACAATCAATGCAACTGAGATTAAAAAGTTTATCATATTTATTTAAGTAAATTAATGTTGTCAGATTAATAAATGAAAAAATGAATAAAATACTCGTATCGCCATCATCTTTCGGACAAGTAAGTAATGAACCCGTTGAAATGCTTGAAAAAAAAGGATATAAAATAATCAATAATCCTTATGGTAGAAAACTAACTGAAGATGAAGTTATTGAATTAGGCTATGGTTGTGTTGGCATCATTGCTGGAGTTGAGCCACTTACTGCAAAAGTTATTGATAATATGCCTAATTTAAAATGTATTAGTAGAGTTGGAGTTGGAATGGATAATGTAGATATAGAATATGCTAAACAAAAAGGCATTATAGTTATTAATACACCCGATGGTCCAACGCGTAGTGTTGCTGAATTGACTATAGCAATGACATTTTCACTATTAAGACGAATTCCACAAGCTGATTCTGCAATAAAAAATAAAAAGTGGGAAAAACAAATTGGGAACTTAATTTTTGGCAAACAAATAGGTATTATAGGATTAGGAAGAATAGGGAAAATGGTGGCTGAGCTATTTCGTGGAATTGGTAATCAAGTTGTTGGTTTTGATTTAAATCCAGATACACAGTGGGCAAATTTACATGATGTTACAATTATGCCGTTTAATAAAATAATCAGTCAATCGGATATTATTAGTATTCACATTCCTGGGAATAAAGATAAATCTGCTGTTATTGGGAAAAAAGAAATCCTTCAAATGAAGCAAAGCGCTTTTTTAATAAATATTTCACGTGGTGGAGTAATTGATGAATCCGAGCTATTTTATGCATTAAAAAATAATAAAATATCCGGAGCCGCCATAGATGTTTTTACAACAGAACCATATTATGGTCCTTTGTGCGAATTAGATAACGTTATTTTAACACCACATATCGGCTCATATGCATCTGAAGGAAAATTACAAATGGAAATTGAATCAGTTTCAAATTTAATCTCAGCAATTAATATTTAAATGATTTTCTCAAAATTATTTTTAACAATATCAAAGGAAGGTTTTAAGGCCGTCCTGATAAAGATTTTCAGAAGACTTCATTATTATTTACTTCGTAATTTATCTTACAACCAAGAAGATAAAAAAAGTTGGGAAAAATTAAAAGCAAAATATAAGGGGAAAAGAGTTTTTTTAATTGGTAATGGTCCTAGTTTAAATAAATTACCACTGTACCTTCTGAAAAATGAATATACAATGGCGTTTAATCGTTTTTATATTATGGAAGAAAGACTAAATTGGATTCCAAATTTTTTCACAACTGTTGACAATTTAGTACTAGAAGATTTATGCAATGATGTTGAAAAGATTACTAGTAAAGTTGATTATGCTTTTTTCCCTAAAATTCACTTTAGAGGTACCAACTTTTCAAAAAAAATTCCAAACAAACCAAATATTCTTTGGCTAAGACAAAAATTTGGTAAAAATTTTTCAAAAGTTTTACCAGATGTTTACCAAGGGGGGTCGGTTATTATTGAAGGATTGCAAATTTTAAATTATCTTGGGTTCGATAAAATTTATCTTATTGGTGTTGACATGAATTTCCAATTACATACAACAACAAAATCTTTAAATAATTATTCTGCTGAAATTATATCACTAAATGACGATGACCCGAATCATTTTGACCCGAGATATTTTGGAAAAAATCGAAAATATCATCAACCGGAAGATTATATAATAAAAAACATCATGAATTCATTAAATTACATTGGGGGTAATTTGGATAGATTCGGCCTCAATATTATTAATGCAGGCGTTGACTCAAAAGTTGAAGCATTCCCAAAAGAGAATTTTATAGAAATTCTTAATATCTCACCTGAAGAACAAAAACGTCTTTTTACAGACTTACTTAAAAAGACGTTAATATTAAATGATGTGAAAGAATCAATAGATGATATTATGGAGGTTAGTGATGCTGAGATTGTTTTGGATGACTTAAAAACTTTCATAGCACCAATGTCAATTGCCATTAGTATTATACAAAAGCTAATTTTTACACATATTCCTTTAGGACCTTACGACAACAAATTTTATTTTATCAAACGCAAAACATTATGACATTAAAAGTAGGTATTATTGGTTACGGTCGAATGGGTGAAATCCGTCACAAAGCTATAGATGAGGTTGGAAGAGCGCAAGTAATTGCTGTTTCAGAACCTAATCTTTCTATTGAATTAAAAAACATTCCAAATTTATCACATGATGAAATTATTAATCACCCTAATATTGATATTATTATTGTATGTACTCCAAATTTTTTAAATAAACCATTAACAATTAAAGCATTAATAGCAAAGAAACATGTATTTTGTGAAAAACCACCATGTTTCAGCGGTAAAGACATGCAGGAAATTATCGAATTTGAAAAAATTAGTGGTAAAAAACTAATGTATGGACTAAATCACAGACACCATGACAGTATTATCCATATGAAAAAAATGATTGAAAGTAAAGAATATGGAAAAGTATTGTGGATGCGAGGTCGTTATGGCAAAAGCGTTACAGCAGATTACTTTAATGAATGGAGAGCAAAGAAAGATTTAGCTGGCGGAGGAATATTAATTGATCAGGGAATACACATGTTAGATTTATTTCTTTATTTGGGAGGTAAATTTGACAGTATAAAAGCGGAAGTATCAAATTTATATTGGAATTTAGAAGTTGAGGATAATGCTTTTGTTATTTTAAAAAATAAAGAAAGTGGGATGATAGCAAGTTTACATTCTACGATGACTCAATGGCGACACCTCTTTTCATTAGAAATATTTTTGGAAAAGGGCTATATGGTATTAAATGGACTAATAACTTCAACAATGTCATATGGAGAAGAAATTTTATCAATAGCAAAAAACAGATCTACTGCACCTGCTGCGACATGGAAAGACGAGGTAAAAACACAATATACATCTAATAATAGCTGGCGTTACGAAATGACGCATTTTTTAGACGCTATTGAAAACGACACTCCTATTCAAATTGGAAACTCTACAGATGCATTAAATCTAATGCAGATTATTGACAAGATTTATGAACAAAAAGAATACTAAAATGGAAAAAAAAACACAAATTGATAGTTTTATCAAAGCTTATCAAATTAAGCTCAATAAATTGATTGACCTAATTGAAGTGAATGAAATTAACAATGCTATTTCAACAATAATAAAAACATTTAAAAATGGGAATACTTTATATATTTGTGGAAACGGAGGAAGTGCGGCAACGGCTTCGCATATGCAAGCAGATATAAGTTTTTTTATTAGGTATTTTACTAAATATCGCCCCAAAGTCAGATCATTAACTGATAATGTTCCAATAATTACAGCTGTCGGCAACGACACTTCTTTTAATGATATCTTTGTTGAACAGCTAAAAGGGAATTTCATTGCTGGTGATTCAATAATTTGTATTTCAGCTAGTGGAAATTCTGAAAATGTAATAAAAGCTGCTGAATATGCAAACAATAACGGTGGACATTCGATTGCATTTGTTGGATTTGAAGGGGGTAAACTTAAAGATGTTGCATCAATTGCGATTTTCACCCCCAATCCTAAAGGAGATTATGGCCCTATTGAAGATGTCCACATGATAATAAGTCATATTTTAGTTAATTATTTAGTAACTGATGAAGAATTTCTATCTCTAAAATAAAAATATTTTGACAATGAAACCAAATATTGCAAATTTAGATTTGACCGGAAAAACAGCGTTAATTACGGGAGGGACAATGGGTATAGGAGAAGCCATTGCAAATGAATTACATAATGCCGGAGCCAACCTAATTATTACTGGAGCTGAAAGCCAACAGGAAATAAACCAATTAAACAAAAAAGTAAATGACAAAAAGATAAACAACATAAATTATTTCAGAGCCAATTTTTGTGAACAAAATTGTTACAAAGAATTGTTTGAATATCTTGATAGTTTTCAAAACATAGATATTTGTATTAATAATGCGGGGACAAATCGTAACAATCTTCTTGAAAATATTACTGAAGAAGACTATAGCTTTCTACTTGAAGTTAATGTTAAAGCACCTTTTCTTATTACACAATACGTTAGTAAAAGAATGAAAGATGCAAACTATGGTCGCATTGTTAATTTGGCTTCAATATGGAGTGTAATTTCAAGAGAACGCAGAACGGTTTATTCTATGACAAAATCTGCTATACTGGGGTTAACAAAGACTTCTGCAATCGAACTTGCTCCACACAACATTTTAGTCAATGCCGTTTCCCCAGGATTTACACTGACAGAATTAACAAAAAAAACCTTACCAAAGCAAGAATTTGATATTTTAAAGAATCAAGTGCCAATAAAACGTTTTGCTCAACCTTATGAAATTGCCAAAACAATACTGTTTCTAGTAAGTAATATGAACACATATATCACAGGTCAAAACATAATAATAGATGGAGGATTTACTAATGTATAACTTTAACATAAAATCAAGTATCCATAATTACGAAGTCCAGTTTACTAATGATTTCAGTATTTGTTTAAGAGAAGAGATCAAAAAAGACGACTTTTTAATTATTGACAATAATATTTTAAAATTGTATGAGAATGCGTTGAAGCCTATTCTTATTGATAACAAATATATTGGGATTAATGCTATAGAAGAACAAAAAAGCTATCAAGGTCTAATCCCAATAATAAAAAACTTAATTGAAAATGGGTTTAGAAAAAATAACAGACTTATAGCTATAGGAGGCGGAATAACACAAGATGTTACAGCATTTATGGCTTCTATACTTTACAGGGGAGTAAATTGGTGTTTTTTTCCAACAACTTTACTCTCACAAGGCGATAGTTGTATTGGCAGCAAGACATCAATAAATTTTGATAATTTAAAAAATCAATTAGGGGGTTTTTATCCACCAAACAAAATATTTATTGATCTTGGATTTCTAAACACCTTAGAGCATAAACATATACTTTCAGGATTGGGAGAAATGTGTCATTATTTTATTGTTGCAGGAGAATCTGATTTTATTAATTTCAAAAAGGATTTTAATATGGCTTTAAAGGATAAAAACATTTTATCTGCAATAATTGCAAAAAGTCTAGAAATTAAAAAATCCTACATTGAAATTGATGAATTCGATCAAAAAGAAAGACAAGTTTTTAATTATGGACATTCTTTTGGGCATGCAATCGAATCACTCACAAATTATCGCGTTCCACATGGCATTGCTGTAAGTTATGGAATGGATATGGCGAATTTTATTTCTGTTAAATTAGGGTATATTACGAATGAGCTGAGAATGGAAATTCGCGAACTTTTAGTTCAAGTATGGAAAGACTTCCCGATCCATGATATTTCAGTAGAAAAATTTAAAATTGCTTTAAGTAAAGATAAGAAAAACGTAGGAGCTGAATTAAGGTTAATACTGAACAGAGGATATGGTAAAATTTTCAAAGACGCTTTGAAAATGGACGATACTTTTACAAAATGGATTGAGGAATATTTTAACAACGAACTATAAAATTTAAAAATATGATATTAGACACTTTACAAAACATCGAAACTTACAAAAATATCTCTAAAGATATTTATGAAGGTTTAAAATTTATCGCAAACGCTAAACATGATATTAAAATTGGAGATTATTTCATCAATGATAATGTAAAAGCTATTGTTAGTGAGTATTGGACGGTTGAGTCTTTCGAGCGTGGATACGAAGCACATAAACATGTAATTGACATTCAATATCCAATTATTGGTCTCGAAAGAATTAAATGGTCCCCAATTATTGGAATGGATGTAAATACTCCTTATGAAATTGAAAAAGACAGAACTTTTTATAAGAATCCACTACCACAAGGAACTCATGTTGATATTGGAAATGGAATATTTGCTATTATGTTTCCTCAAGATGGTCATAGCCCACAACACTACGTTAATAAACCGGAATTTATAAAAAAAATAACTATAAAAGTATCATTAACTTAAGATAAATACTTTGTTCTTGTTTAGATAATTACATCACGCCATTATTTTTTAAATAATATATTATGAACATCCCTAAAATAATCGCACTAGTCCCGATGAAAGGACATTCAGAACGAGTGCCTGAAAAAAACATACGCCCAATTGCAGGAAAACCATGTTTTCATTGGATATTAGAAAGCTTACAAAAGAGTAAATATATTTGTGAAATAGTTGTAAATACAGATTCAGAAGACATTATCAAAAATGCAAAAGCTAATTTTGATGTAACTATCTTAAAACGTCCAGATTTTTTACTTGGAGATATGGTCGGAATTCAACCTCTAATTGAATATGATATTTCTCAGACAAATGGGGAATATTATTTGCAAACTCATAGTACAAATCCCGTTTTAAAAACTGAAACCATAGATAAAGCGATTGAAACATTTTTTAGTCAAAATGAATATGATGCTTTGTTTTCAGTAACACCTTTAAAAACTCGATTTTATTGGCCCAATGGAAAAGGAATAAATCATGACCCTAAACTCTTAATTAGGACCCAAGACCTTGAACCCATTTATGAAGAGAATTCTTGTTTTTACATTTTTTCAAAAGAGACAAATAAAAAATATTGTACCAGACTTGGGTCGAATCCTATGATGTTTCCTATCAATAGGCTAGAAGCTGCAGATATTGATGATTGGGAGGACTTTTTATGGGCTGAATTTCTTCTAAACTTAAAAAAAGATGGGAGGCTATAATTATATTTTCTTATCTCACATTATTGAAACAAACTCTCCAAGTTATGGCAATAGAGATGTATTTGAAAACAAACTAAACAGTTCCTTTGACAAAGGAGATAAATCTGAATCTTCTGATTGGCATTTCTCTAATAATCATTTTGGTACTCATGTTGACGCGCCAAGCCATTTTATCAAGTCTGCAAATAGTATAACGGACTTTGATGCAAATTTTTGGTTATTTAAAAACATTGCAATAATTGAATTATTATGCAATGAAGCCAAGATAATCAGCACAGAAGAAATAGATTTTACTAAAATTAGTGATGAAACTGAAATTCTTTTAATAAAAACGGGTTATGAAAATTTTCGTACTGAAAGAAAATATTGGGAAAAAAACCCTGGTTTTGCCCCAGATTTTGGCATCAAATTAAAATCAAAACTCCCAAATTTAAGAGCTGTTGGTTTTGATTTCATATCTGTTACATCTTATCAATACAGAGAATATGGCAAAGAGGCTCACATTTCTTTCCTCCAAGGGCATCTCCCCGTACTTCCAATAGAAGACATGTCATTGAAAAATGTTGGTCTTACAACGATTATTAAAGAACTATATGTAATCCCGTTAAGAGTTGACAAGGCGAATGGCTCTCCTGTAACTGTTATTGCTAAATTATAATCTAATGAAAAATAAAACCCTAAAGAAAAAACTTAAAAAAAACGAAATTACTATTGGTTCATGGATAACAATAGGTCATCCTGCAATTGCTGAAATTTTATCAAATGCAGGTTTCGATTGGTTAACAGTTGACATAGAACATAATTCTATTGATAATTTAATGGTTCAAAATCTAATTAGTACAATACAGTCGAAAAATATTGCTGCTTTGGTTAGAGTAAGTAAAAATGAAGAAGTTGTGATAAAACATGTCCTAGACGCAGGTGCTGATGGCATCATTGTTCCAATGATTAATACTGCAGAAGAAGCACAAAAAGCAGTTGAATATGCCAAATATCCACCAATCGGTAAGCGAGGGGTGGGTTTATCAAGAGCTCAAAATTACGGATTAGGTTTCAATGATTATAAAGAGTGGGTTAAAAATGATTTAGTAATTATAGCTCAAATAGAGCATATAGAAGGAGTTAAGAATATTCAAAAGATAATATCAACTAAAGGCATAGATGGTATTATTATAGGACCATATGACCTATCTGGGTCATTGGGTTATCCTGGGGAATACGAAAGAGATGAAGTTAAAGAGGCTCTAAACAAAGTGAAACAAATATGTCTTAAGGCAAATTTCCCACTAGGCTATCATGTCGTTCCGCCTGATATCGAATTATTAAAATCTAAAATAATTGAAGGGTATAAGTTTCTTGCTTTTAGTACCGATTTCTATTTCATGGGGGATACTGCTAAAAAACTAATGTACCTAATAAAATAATAAATGAAAAAACATTTCTACTATTTTTATGATTTAAACGAAGTTCTTATTGATCGCTACCCATCAAAAATTGCTTCTCAAATAAGAATGCATGACCCCAATTCTAATTTTATTTTCATATATTCGGAAAATTACACTAATGGACATCCTCTTCAAATACCACCTGACAGTAAGTTCTTTTATATTCCAAGCCTGAGCAAAAAGAAATTAAACGAAATTATTGATAAGTACCCTCCTAAATCTTTAACCACAATTGCTTTAAGAATACCTGATATGTGGTTATTGACTTTTTTTAACCATAAAAATGTGCCAACTCAAATTATCCAACATGGACTTTGGTCTGATAGGTTGGAACGTATACCATTAGTACCATTATTATTAGGAAAATTTTCAAAATTCATAAATTATTTAAAATATACAAAAGAGATTTGTAAAATTAATAGTATCCCTTTAATACCAACGTTAAAAGAACTTTTTCATTTCTTGTTAAAAGAAGACATCACCATCTCCGAAACAAAGTATCTGAATAACAATATGATTAAAGCCCAAACCGTATTTGCTTTTGACTCATCATGGGATAATTATTATACAAAGAAATATGCATATAAACTAAACCAACTAATCTATATTGGTAATCCTGATTTATTGCTACTTAAGGAAAAAAATATTAAAGATAAAGAAAATTCAATTTGTTATCTCTGTCAATCATTAGTTGAAGACGGTCGTCTTTCAAAACATATTTACAATTCATTTTTAAAAGTATTAAAATCACAAGTCGCTTCAGAGAAAAAACTGTACATCAAATTGCATCCCCGTTCAAAAATGGCTATTTATCAAGAACTTAAAAATTGTAAAAACATAGTATTTACAAATGAACTCCCAATTTGCACACATTATATTGCACATTATACAGGTTTGTTGGCGACAGTTAAACATATTACTGATAATATATTAATTTGGCTTTTGCCTAATCATCATACTCCTGAATACTTTAAAAACTTTGGTTCAGTTGTTACAAACAGTATAGATGATCTTGTTTTATTTGTTAAAAGTCAAGAATGTTCAGAAATGAATTTAAATTCCAGTTCTTTTCAAAAATTAACTCAACATGATCTTGATAAATTCAATCCAATAAAAAAAATTTCAAAAAATATTATATCTTTATCTAATGATAAATAATTTACTTCTTATTGGTGCCTCTGGTTTTTTAGGTACTCGCTTAATCGATATATGCAAATCTTCTTTTCATGTTGATAATTTTGATAATCAACAGAGTCCTTTTTTTAGCGACATAACCACTCTAGGTGATATACGCAACCTTATAGAAGTGGAAAAATCTATGAAAGACAAAGAAACAGTAGTGCTCCTTGCAGCCAAGCATCGTGATGACGTTTCACCTATTTCATTATACTACGATGTCAACGTACAAGGAACAAAAAACGTACTTGCTGCGATGGACAAAGCTGGAGTAAAAAACATCATTTTTACTAGTTCAGTAGCTATTTATGGTTTAAATAAACTAAATCCTGACGAGCAGCATCCGGCAGATCCTTTTAACCATTACGGTAAAAGTAAATGGCAGGCTGAGGAAATACTTAGAGAATGGTTCAACAACAATCCTAAAGAGAAATCATTAACCATAATCAGGCCTACAGTTATTTTTGGTGAACGTAACAGAGGCAATGTATATAACTTGCTAAAACAAATTGTATCAGGTAAATTTTTAATGGTAGGCAATGGGACTAATTATAAATCTATGGCTTATGTGGGAAATGTCGCTGCTTTTATCAAATATAATATAGATAATATTACTCCTGGTTACAAAGTATTCAATTATGTTGATAAGCCAGATTTAAAAATGAATGAATTGATATCACAAGTAGAAAAAAGTTTAAACAAAGATGTTCTCTCTACACATTTCCCATATTGGATGGGAATGTTGGGTGGATACAGCTTTGATATACTTAGTAAACTTTCTGGTAAGAAATTCTCCATTAGTTCAGTGCGTGTAAAAAAATTTTGCGCTACAACACAGTTTGATGCCACTGCAGCTCATGTTTGTGGTTTCAAAGCACCTTTTACCATATCTCAAGGTTTACACAACACTCTCAAATACGAATTTATTGAAAAACTAAAGGACGAAATTACATTTGTGAGTGAGTAAAAACCAAAGAATATTAAACCACTCTAACGCGAGATTATATCTAATGTTGGAGTGGACTTAAAGAATGAATTTATTATTCAGTTTTAAAGCTTTAATTTGCTTAAACTATTACGTTACAGAATGGTAATATTTTGTAACTTGCATTCTATTTCCATAATTCACTATATTTGCATCAAAATAGAAATATAATTCGGATTGTGCAAAAATTTCATAGGTCATGAGTTATCTTGAATTTCGCAGTAAAATGGTTGGGTTTGCCTGTTTTAATATTAATCAGGTGTATGCCTGGCATGCAGATTTTGACCGGAACAACCTGACCCGATGGGTGAAAAATGGTTATCTGATTAAACTCAGGCAAGGCTGGTATGCATTTTCAGAATACAAGGAGAAAAAGGATTACAGCTGGTATTTTGCAAATAAAATGTATGCTCCTTCGTATATAAGTCTTTACTCAGCGCTGGCTTTTTATGGTCTTATTCCGGAGGCAGTAATGCAAATCAGCAGTGTGAGCAGCCTAAAGACGATTTCGTTTCGTAATGATTTCGGCGAATTCACATACAGATCGGTTAAGGATGAGATTATGTTTGGCTATGAGCGAAAGCCGTTATCTGACGGTCGTAGCATACAGGTTGCAACCCCTGAAAAAGCCATCATTGACCTGTTGTATCTGTATCCTTTTTACAAATCAGAAAAGGATATGCTGGATTTGCGTATGGATGAAGATTTTCTTCATGATGAACTGAACAGAGAACGCTTGCTTCAATATACTACGCAGATTGGGAACAATGCGCTCAGTGCGAGAATCAACATGTTCATTAAAACGTATGAGCTATGATACAAATTGATTTGATACGGCCATATTTTCCGAAGATAATTCAGGATTCAGCCGTATTTGGTAAGTATATGATTAAAGAGTATATTCAGCTCATGATACTGGAGTATTTGTCAACCAGTCCGTTTATAAAAAAGCTGACATTTATAGGAGGAACCAATCTGCGATTAGTTAAAGGAATTGACAGGTTTTCGGAGGATTTGGATTTTGATTGTAAAGATTTTTCAGAAAATGAATTCATCGACATGTCTGAAAAAGTGCTGCTATTTCTGAAACGCAACGGCCTTAATGCAGAATTTAAAAGCAGCGAAAACAAGAAGTTGAAAGCGTACCGCAGTAACATTTATTTTCCCGGGCTTATGTTTCAGCTTGGATTGACTGCTCACCGCGAGGAGCGCTTTCTGATAAAAATTGAGAGCCAGGATCAAAAGGTTTTATATAAGCCGGTAACAGCTAATATAAAGGGTTGCGGATTTTATTTTCCATTTCCTGTTCCTCCTGATGGAGTTTTGTGTTCAATGAAGCTTTCAGCCTTGTTATCGCGCAGTAAAGGCCGCGACTTTTACGATGCCATGTTTTTGCTTCAACAAACCGTTCCAGACTACGATTTTTTACAAGTAAAAGTCGGGATAAGCAATCTGAAGGAACTCAAAAAAGCATTACTGCATTTGATATCAACAGTCGATTTAAAGCATAAAGCCAAAGATTTCGAGCATCTGGTATTTCATGAATCCGGAACAAAAAAAATTCTTCGTTTCAACGAATTTGTAAACGCACTAATTTTAGACGCGGAACAACGCTAAATAATTTATCGAACACACTTAAACAGGCTTCATCACAGATGTAGCCTGTTTTTTTTCGTGCAGATTCGTAAAAATCAGGTGTAGGGGGAAATTGTAACATACGTGACATTTTTGTGTATTTGTGTTTTAGTGGCCTTATTCCGCTGCAGGAGAATAAAATTTTTCAGCGTTTTCATTTATATGCAGGCACCACCCAGCGTATCATTTGTATTTTAAAAATAACTTGAAATATTTCGTTACAAACGAATAAAATGTGTTATATTTTTTCGTTCATAACGAATAATTGACGGCGTGCTTATCACATCTGATAGCAGTCTCTATGCATTTCCTGTCATTAAGGGCGTCAGAATAATAAATGCACATCAATGGCTACTGGGGGACAAAATGGTTCCTGAGATACGAAATGACGCGAAATAATTTTATTTAACACATTGAAACGGTCTTGATTAACCAAATAATGACAAAGTGTTTGTTAATAAAAAACATTAGTTTTCGTTTATAACGAAAACTAGTTATCTTTGACACACTAACACAGGCGTCATCACAGATGTAGCCTGTTTTGTCCCTACAGATTTTTAAGTTAAAGTGTAAAATAAAATGTTATTAATATGTAAAATTAAACGTCAACAATGTGTAAAATAAAACCTGATTCTTTGAATATTATAACAGGAACAGGAATGAGTTTTACACGAGCTGATGGGGTTAATATAATTTCTTTGGCTTCATTGGGTAAATAAGTACTTAATTATTTTTTGCACAATTTTTGTAAAAAAAACAATTTTGTAAATTTTGTATTTATAAAATTACTACTTTTGTAGTTAATTTTAAGATTAACGTTTAATCGTAAAATACTTTTTAAATGTCCATAGAACTGACAAATAGCCTTATAATAATATTAAGTTTTGCTGTTTCGCTTTTTTTAAGTTTTATTTCCATATCTCCAATAATTGCCTTGGCTAAAGGCAAAAAGCTCTTTGATATGCCAAACAAAAGAGGTGTGCACAAATTTGCCACTCCTACTCTGGGTGGAATTGCGATTTTTGCGGGATTTATGTTTTCGTCTTTAGTATTTGCCGGTCTTATAGACACATATCAATCTTTACCAATAATTTGTGCCGGTTGCCTGATAATTTTTTTAGTAGGGTTAAAAGATGATGTTTTTGTTTTGTCACCTGCAAAAAAATTCTGGGCACAAGTGATTGTAGCTGTATTGATCGTATTCCTCACTGATATTCGAATTACAAATTTACATGGAATGTTTGGAGTAAGAGAAATTCCTTATGTTGTTAGTATATTTATTTCTATTTTTATAATTATTGCAATAACTAATGCTTTTAATTTAATTGACGGAATTGACGGTTTGGCTGCATCAATGGGAATTATAAGTTCGACATGTTTTGGGATTTGGTTTTTCCTAATAGAAAATATGGAGTTTGCAATACTTTGTTTTGCAATATCAGGATCCTTATTGGGTTTTATCCGCAACAATGTCACTAAAAACCTTGAAAAGAAATTATTTATGGGTGATACCGGCTCTTTACTTATTGGATTTGTATTAGCTTGTATTGCAATTCAATTCAATGAATCAAATTTATTGATTAAGGGAGATTTTAAGATTATTTCTGCTCCTGCAGTATCAATAGGAATTATGTTTATGCATTTATTTGACACACTAAGAGTTATGATTGTCAGATTGACAAAACGTAAAAGCCCTTTTAAGCCAGATAGACAACATGTTCATCATCTGCTTTTAAGTTTAAGATATACTCACGTGCAAGCAACTGCATTGTTAAGTGTTGCTGCTATTGGTTTTATTATTGTTTCGTTTTTATTAAAAGACATAGGTACTTTATGGCTTTTGCTTATTCTTATTAGCTTAGGGATTCTGTTTTATTTGGTTCCTTTCACTTTTGTGATTAGAAAGTTAAGAAGTAATTTTAATTCGAAGAGTAATAAAAAAATAAAAAAACCTCAACCTATAAATTAAGATTCCTTAATTTTCCTTGCTGCTCCTTTACTTATTTTTATTTTAAGATCCTGGTTTACTCCTTCTATTGCAATTACTACCAGCCTCTGCCCCGATTCTTCAATACAATATCCATTGTACCCTTTTAAAGGTCCGGCAACAATCTCTACCTTATCTCCTTTTTTTACTCCACTTGTTTCGCTAGAATAGTATAAACCATGTTGTTCGACTATTCTTAACAATTCAATATCTCTCTCACGAGCCTTGGAATATTCAGCACCAGTCTTTACAGGAGCTACAATTTGTGACAATTGAAGCACTTTGCTAACCGCAAATTTATTACACTTAACAAATATATAGCCTGAAAACATAGGTAATTGCACTTTTTTGATACGATCGCTCCAAATCCTTTCTGTTTGAACCAACGGTAAGTATACATTAAATTCCTGTTTTACCAACTCATCATAGGCCTTTTTTTCCGCCCTTGATTTGCAGTAAAACACGTACCAATTATTCTCTAGTTTATTGTTGTTCATTTAGAATGCAAATATAAATACAAATAAGAAAATTCAAAGAACATATTAGAGATTTCAAAAAACAAAGAAAAAAACCCAAAAACCCGAAGCGATACATTGAGTGAATCTAACTGAACGCTAAGAAAAGTTAACACAGAGGTACGCTTAGAACCGCAGAGATACGCAGAGAAGAATGGAACAAATGATTAGTGATAAAAATAAATTCAATAATCAGGCTTAATGGACAAAAGTTTTTTCCAGACTTGTCCCTTCGAATTTTAGCACAACCTTAAGTACTTGAATATCTGCAATATACAAATTAAAACATATCTTTTTGCCGCACTAAGGCAGTTCTTGAAAAATATTTCAAGTAAATAATAGCTGGTCAACAGCTAACAAAATTCGCTTTATTTATTTATATCAAACTTTTTTTCTTAACAAAAAAAGTTACAAAAAAGTCAAGGCAACCTTTAGCTCAC
>Ga0116142_10001554_pt1 | contig 27324 bp, 19 predicted proteins | sample AD_UKC033_MetaG_FD_89785 | JGI IMG/M metagenome (GOLD analysis project Ga0116142, IMG submission 89785) | Active sludge microbial communities of municipal wastewater-treating anaerobic digesters from USA - AD_UKC033_MetaG | ecosystem: Engineered > Bioreactor > Anaerobic > Digestate | place: USA... | reverse complement strand
TCGATGGTAGTGCTCGATACATCAACCCCTTGAAGATCCTCAGCACTGAACCATCCCACATCAGCAGCATCGTCTGCTGCAGCAGCCTCGCCGCTTACATAATCAGCAATCAGATCAACAATGACATAGTGAAACTGGATGGCACCGCGATCATTTCTTTCGATCACCTGGAAAACGGCTATAGGATCGCGGGCCGCGACAATCAATCCGGTTTCCTCTCTGGTCTCCCGCTCGACTGCCTGCTGCAGGCTCTCGCCAAGCTCCACCGAGCCACCGGGAACTGCCCACATCCCCTTGTGAGGATCTGACCCTCTTTTTACCAGGAGGAGACGGTTACTTCTGATGACTACTGCTCCAACACCTACAGCCGGGCTAGAGATAGTCCGTTGTTCATTCATCCTCGCTGAAGTTTCTTGTCGTGCTATTTCTTTTTTGTCCATTACATTAAAGATCAAACTGAAAATTAAGTTCTTGTATCCAGTGTACCATAGATACTTAATGATGAGAGAAAACGATCGCACCGCTTCCACTTCTTTGACCAAAGACAAGAATCCTCAGCAAGAGCAGATACCTTGTTTTTTCATTGAACTTACAGTCTTTCCCGTATGTTCTTATATTCTTTTGAACCGTACCCATAAAGGAAAAACAAGAGCGCCAGCGGTTTATTTGATAAAAGGACCCCAGCCATGGCAAAAGACCCTGTTTGCGGGATAAATGTTTCTGAAAAAGAGACTACCCCTCATCTTAAGTATCAGGAATCTACATATTATTTCTGCACCACGCGTTGCAAACAAACCTTTCAGGAGGATCCGCAGCGGATTCTTGACCGCCTGCGGGTACGCGCCCAGGACCAACGCAAAGTGGTGATCGTCGGTGCCGGAGAAGTGGGAGCAACCTTTGCCTTTTCTCTCATGATGAGCGGGCTGGCTTCCAGCATTGCTTTAATCGATCTGAACACCGCCCGGGCTGAAGGACATGCGATGGACTTGAACCACGGGCTTTCCTTTGTCCAGCCGGCGCAGATTTTTGCAGGAAATTATGCAGACTGTAAGGATGCTGCCATAGTCATGATCGCTGCTGGAGCCGCTCAGAAGCCAGGGGAAACCAGACTGGATCTGGTGCGCCGGAATACGGAAATCTATAAGGATATTATTCCCCGTATTGTAGAATTCAATCCGAGAATTCTGCTGATCGTCACCAATCCAGTCGATATCCTCACCTATGTAGCTCTAAAAATCTCGGAATATCCTCCCAACCGGGTTTTTGGGTCTGGTACCTTATTAGACACCGCTCGATTCCGGTATCTATTAAGCAGCCACTGCAACGTGGACCCAAGAAATGTTCATGCCTATATCCTCGGAGAACATGGCGACAGCGAAGTAGCGATATGGAGCCATGTCAATATTGGAGGAGTTCCGTTCCGTGAGTACTGTCCGGTATGTGATCGGACCTGTTCAGTGGAAGAAAGGAATCAAATCTTTGATCAGGTACGAAATGCTGCTTACGATATCATCGACCGTAAGGGAGCTACCAATTTCGGAATTTCCCTAGCACTCGTGCGCATCGCCGGTGCCGTTCTCAGAAACGAAAACAGCGTCCTTACGGTATCCACCCTGTTAAGTGATTATCATGGCATCAGTGACGTATGCCTGAGCATTCCGGCTATTACCAATGAAAGCGGAGTAACCAAACAACTTCAAGTATCCTTCGAAGAGGAGGAAACAAGAAAACTTCAGACATCGGCCCGTACCTTACGAGAGGTGATCGATACTTTGAACCTTTAACTTTTACCCCTCACTCCTTATGGTCGTGACATGATTGAATCACTTAAACGACTACTCTTTGGAAGCCATGAATCTGAAGGCACAGCTCAGGGCGAGATGCCTCGGGACCGGAGCCTTATGGTTGCTGCCTGTGCTCTTCTTCTCGAAATGGCTGCTATTGATGGCCCGTTTACGGATGAGGAAAGAGAAAGCATTGTCGCGTCCTTGAAAAAAGAGTATGGCCTTCCGGATGCAACTGTGGATGCAATCGTGACGTTGTCGTTCAAGGAAGTGCAACATAGTGTGGATCTTTGGCAATTCGCACGAACGATCAACGAGCATTATTCCGCGGACGAAAGGATCCGGATCATGGAGATGATTTGGAAAGTCGTGTATGCTGATGGCACCATTAACGAGCACGAGGACTACTTAGCTCATAAGATGGGCAATCTGCTTCGTCTTTCTCACCATCAGCTTATGGAGGCAAAACTACGAATCCGCAATCACTGATCAACGGCATTCCAAGAGGTTACCACACGGGTGAGCCTGTCTCCGGTTGCCAGCTTCATAGTCTTATATCCGCCTACTGTGCCTTCTGAACTCTTTTTAAAACAGCCACGGCAAATATGCTGTTTTTTCAAAGGAATATATCCCGTAGACAAACTTAAAACAATCCAGTAAGCTAATAAACGGAGAATGAGCTGTTTTTTTCATTCCCAAGGGATTAGGAGAGAGCCACGGCTATAAGATTTCTTCAGGCGTCATTTGGATCTTTACAGCGCTACTGCCATACTGCCCACCTGAAGACTAGAATCTTCCCGAGAACCATCGCTGCCGGCTCTCTACGTGCACATTCAGCTTTCTGAGACCAATGGATGAGAATGGAGATTATCATGAAGAATCTTTCTCCTGCCTTTCCCCGCAAAAAGCTTGCAGGTATTCTACTTATACTTTTTATCGCTTTGGAAATTCTATGTCAGAACATCCATGCTCAGGATGTCGACTGTTCATATGTACCCAAGGGGGAATTATTTCAGAATGTGACTATAGCCATACAAGATCCCCTTCACGGAACGATTAACCGTACTTTTGACTATTACGTGCCTTCTTCCATCTATCCTGCTGATCCGAGAAATCAGCCCCCCTTGCTTTTCATTCTTCATGGACGAAACGCATCTGCCGATGCAATCTTTGGAACTGCCGGATACTACGACTGGGGATATCCGTGGTGCCGCATGATGAAAGAGGCAGATGAAGAAAACTTTATCATCTGCGCTCCAGACGGGTGGACAAACAGTGATGGGGAACGAACCTGGAACGATTGCCAAAACAACGACGAAAGTATGTCCACGACAGATGATGTTCTTTTTATCCAAAATCTTATTCGCTGGTTTATTAAAAATGATTACAATATCGACGCCAACCGGGTGTATGCAGCCGGATTCTCCAATGGTGCAAGCATGGTCTTTCGCCTTGCTGCGGAACTTGATGACAAAATTGCGGCGATAGCTGCGGTAGGAGCAAATATGCCTCGCCCCACCGAAAGCGAGTGCGATTTCCCTACTGGAAAGGTCGGCATCTTTATCATGACCGGCACGCTGGATCCATTAGTGCCGTATGAAAATATGGAGGCACTGGTTGGTTATTGGGTCCTGGAAAACGAGCTCTCCATGAACGCTCGATTTCAAAAACTACCGGATGGCTATAAAGAGGAGTCCAGCACAAATGTCTGGGGAGATCTGCACTGCTATGATATGCCTTCTAATGCAGAAGGCACCCAGGTGCTTCATTACACAATTCACAACGGCGGGCACTGCGAACCCAGTATCAGTGAAGGCTATCCTGACTATTATAAATACGATTTAGGCCTTGGCCTTCAATGCAGGGATTTCGAAGTGGCTGAAGAAGCATGGAGTTTTTTGCGTACGCAGTCTCTGGCAGAAGAGCGCGTATACCGACCCGTTGTCTCACAGGTGAGAAAAGGAGTCTATAACAGCGGAGATCCCTCGACACTCTGGCTTGAGGAGCCGGAAGCAGGCGGCAGCTATACTCTCACCTCATCAAGTGGAGAAACACTGCTTGAAGCGACTTTCAAGCTAATGGGAACCGGGGATCTTAGTTCTCTGCAGGCATCGGCATTGTGCCGCACTACCGCCACCATGCCCCGGGCACTGTATCTGTGGAACTACACTCTTAACGGCACCGGCGGATGGGAAATAATTACTTCCGACACCTGCAGCAGCAAAAGCAAGATCAGTCTGACTATGCCATTTAATACCACGAAGTACGTAAATGCTAAAGGGGAAGTAAGGGTAGCTGTAGGATCCGGCAGCTCCAGCAGCGGAAGCCACCAGCTCATGGTGGACGTCATGGAGGTGAGAGTGGTTTACTTCGATTCAGACGGAGAGACTCTTCAGGCGGTTAACGATCAGTATAGCGCGACTGAAGACCTTTCGCTTGCACCCAGCACGCCCATTCTTGCCAATGACCTTCCTTCTTCCGGTACGACCGCTGTGCTCGTGGATGATGTGCTCCACGGAACGCTTACGCTGAATAGCAATGGATCCTTTACGTACAAACCATTAGCCAACTTCAATGGAAACGATTTCTTTACTTATCAGGCGGTTTCCGACAGCCGGGTAAGCAACACTGCCACTGTGACCATCACGGTACAGCCAGTCAATGATATGCCGGTCGCCAGTCCAGACACAGCGGAGACAACGCAAGGCGCTCCGGTAACCATCAGCGTTCTTGCCAATGATACTGATGTGGACGGGAATTCGCTTACCCTGAGCAGTGTAACACCCGGAAGTACTAACGGCTCGGTTACAATCAACAGCGATAACACAGTAACCTACACGCCGATAGGAGGCTACGCAGGAATCGACTCATTCAGCTACCAGGCTTACGATGGCGTGACCTGGAGCAACACGGCTACGGTTACTGTTACGGTGAGTGCTGCATCCAACATACCTCCTGTGGCCACCAACGATTCTAGCTTTACGAAATACAATACTCCTATCGTCATCAATGTGTTGGCCAATGACAAAGATGCCGATGGAATACTGAACCCAGCCAGCGTTACCATTGTATCTCAACCCACGCGGGGAACGCTCGTCAATAACGGAAACGGTACCGTCACGTTTACTCCCAAAACGAATTATTGGGGAAGAGTTACTTTTACGTATACCGTTAAAGACAATAATGGCGCTGTCTCAAATAAGGCCACGGTGACCGTGAACGTCTTGCGGCGTGAGAGACGCTTCTTGTGGCAATAGCCCTAACAGAATTCGCGATATTTCGCTTCCTGTCGTCCAGCTTGCTCCCTTCATTTCTCAGACTCTAGAAGGAAGTCAGGGCCCTGCCCGATACGACCCAAGAAGAAACGAATAACGTGTCGTTCCTCGCTTTCGTGGTAAACACGTATCATCATCTCCGCCCCATTGAATTCACGTGGATTCCCGTGTTCGCTGCGGAATCTCGCAGTGACACTTTTCTTCTCGGCGTGCTCCGCACGTCGATCCCGCGAAGCGGGCCTCAGGGTAAACTCCCTCAGCGCGCTACGAAACAGACATGCGGCCTTGCTCCCTGCCCTCATTCTCAGCCATCAGCGCGGGGCTGCTGCCTAATGCCTCCTTAGACGGCTACGCTCATCGGCCTTGTCCGCACTGAATGCAAGCAGAACTGCCGCATTTTGCCGTCCCGACTTTCATGGTCTGAACTCAATGTACAGCCCGGGACCTCCGCTTGACGTTTAAGGGCTCACGTATTAGGATAGGGCAGTATCGGTGGTTTTTGTTACTGCCGTCGGGATAGTAGCACCTACGCTGCAGTAGCTTAATAAAGCTTTTTATTCGCCATTCACTTGATCAGCTCATGACCTCAAAGCCCTTTTCCCGCATTATCGCTCAGGCACTTTATGACGCTGCTGCTTCGGTAATCACCAATGTCCCAGGCTTTGGAGGAACCCAGGTCTTCGATGCATACTGTGATATTGCCGGCCAGCCAGCTGTGCCATGCTTTCATGAGGAAATTGCCTACTCTCTTGCTCATGGCGCGAGCCTGGCGGGGAAACGTTCAGCCGCCCTGCTGAAAGGACACGGCCTGGCCAAGGCAGCCAACAGCGTTGTGGATTCACTGAGTGCTGGTACGACTGCAGGCTTTGTTGTCCTGGTTTTTGACGACAAATACTCCCGGCATTCGGACAGTATTCTGAATGTCTCCAGTATGCTTAGGGGCCTTGGCATTCCTTTCCACAGGCTTCGCGGTGCGTCCGTATACCATGAGGTACTGAATGCATTTATGCGTTCGGAGATGGTTCAACTCCCGATAGCACTGCTGATTACTGCCGATGATCTGTTAACTGCAAAAACATATTCGCCTACTCCTCTCATCCACCCTGAACTTCGCTTCGAGCGCAATGTGGCTCAGCACGTGCTTTCTCCGCTTACAGCCGGACATCAGCACCGCATACTCAACGCCAAGCTGAACAATGAGCAATGGGACCGTATACCCGCCCCTGAACTTCCTTCACTGCCATACTCGCTTCCCCCGGAATGGCAGGACATGATCCGCCCGTATCAGGCTTTCTTTGATGCCTTCCGTCATGTACGCAGTGACATCGTTACCGGCGACACCGGTGTCACTTCACTTTTTGCCTTTTCCCCCTATGATTGTATTGATATCTGTACCTACATGGGAGGAAGCATTCCTCTTGCTCTCGGCGCGTACCTTGCTGGCTATACCGATGTCTGGGCTCTAACCGGAGATTTTTCCTTTATCGCCGCTGGCCATCTGGGATTAGCCGAGGCCTTACAGCGGCGTATTCCTCTAAAGCTCGTTATTTTTCACAATAGCCAAGCGCAAACCACCGGCGGCCAGGCGATTCCTTCCGGCGTGCTTGAGACCATTCTCAAGGGGTATGAGGATTTTGTGGTTTCGATAGAGAATCCTCACGACAGCATTAGGGTTATGCAGGCTCTGGTCGATGTCAAGGAGGCGGATGCTTTGCGCATCGTGGTGGTCGAGTATGATACGTAAGGTTCAAGGTTCAAGGCTCAAAGTTCAAGGTTTATGTTGTGTTCATGAACTGCCATGAGAATTCCACATCTTTTGTTGCCCTGGATTTCGAAACCGCTAACCCGGACATCGCCAGTATTTGTCAGATCGGTGCTGTGACATTTGAAGGGGGCACTATCCGTGAATCCTGGAATGTGCTCGTTAATCCGGAAGGATCGTTTGACCCGTTCAATATTTCCGTCCATGGCATCACCGAGGCTATGGTACGCACCGCACCTACCTTCCCTCAAGTGTTTGCTGAACTCCGCCAGCGACTTTCCGACAGGATTGTCATCTCTCATACCACTTTTGACAAGACTGCCCTGACCGAGGCAATCAGACGATACGGCTTGTCGAAAATATCCTGCACCTGGCTGGATTCTACGCGGATTGTTCGTCGGACCTGGCCTCAGTTTGCTCGTCGCGGCTACGGACTGAAGAATATGGCACAGTGGCTCGGCATAGAATTTAATCACCACGATGCTGTAGAAGATGCGAGGGCTGCCGGCATCATCGTTCTTCATGCGATAGCGGAAACGCGTCGTACCCTGGAAGAGTGGATTGAGCACCTGAGGCAACCCTGTATCTGCCCGTATTCGGCCGAGGTTATCTGCCCGGGCAATCCAGACGGACCACTCAGCCGGGAGGTCCTGGTGTTCACCGGTAAACTCTCCATTGCACGAAGCAGTGCGATCGAGCTGGCCGCAGCTGCCGGGTGTGATGTGGCCGCTTCTCTGAGCTTGCGGACAACGATCCTAGTGGTGGGGAAGCAGGCAGTCCGCAGCTCTTCTGTCGGTCCAAGCAAAAAACAGCGTCAGGCCGAGGCCTTGATTGCTCAAGGTTGTGCGGTACGCATTATCAATGAGGAAGAATTCTTTCGAATGGTGATCCCTGCTCCGGAAACAGTAACGAGTAAGAAGTGAAAAGTAAGAAGAAAAAGGTCCGCTTCGCGGGCCAGAAGAGCTGACGGGCAACCCGTCCTCCGCGGGGTTGCGAGTTCATGTTGAAGCAAAAAACCTGTAATCCCGCGCCGCGCGGGCTGCGCTTCAGTCACGCCGTTTGCGTGATTTTCCCTCGCGAAGCAAGACAACCTGTAACCGACTCGTACTCTTCACTCCTCACTCTTTACTGTATTTCCAACCTTGAACCTTTGAAAAAAGAAACACGTACGATGAAGAAGGTAGCCTCTCCATCCATCGACATTATCTATTTTTCCTGGACGGGAAACACCAAGGCCGTCGTCGAGGTGATCGCTGCAGAACTGAGGCCACGCACTCAGGTTCGGGTTCTGGAAGTCAGACCGAAACGAAGGTACCCTTACTTCGTCTGGCTTCTGCTTTCTTTCATTCCCGGATTGGGTACAGATATCGGCCCAGTGGACGTCACCTCGCCGCTCGTGATCCTCGCAATACCCAAGTGGACAGTGAATTGCCCGCCAATAACCACCTTGCTGAGGAAAGGGATTTTCAAAGGTCGAATGATTTTCCCGGTCATCACGTATGGTGGATTCGATGAAAAGCGATATGCTGAAAATTACCGGAGAAGAATTGAGCGAGTTGCCTGGGGAACCGGACGCATGTTGCTGGTAAGAAGAAGCTGGATCCGGAAAGGCGACTTCGTTTCTGTGCGGGAATGGGCTGCCGCGCTGCCGCTCGGCTGGTTTCCCAGTGGGGTTGAAAGGACTTAAGCAGGTACAGTCTTCTAGTATTCCTCTGCTCCATCCTTCAGGCCTTTCTTTTATTTTCGTAAGCTTGACATCCTTTCACTTTTGTGTGAGAGTATGCCGTTCTTGAACAGACGATACTGCTTTCTGCGATAACTAAGATACTATCTGCATAACTGTTTAAGGAGGGCTGGTACATGAACCCTTTAGCCCAGGAACTGAACGACATTATTCAGAGGCGAAACAGCAACGTCCTCGCAATGCTCTCTCGACTCGGAAAGGATCTTTACTTCCCGAAGGGCATTCTCAGCCAGAGCGCGGAGGCAGGCAAGAAAGCTCACACGTACAATGCCACTATCGGCATTGCCACCGATGATGCCGGCCCCATGTACCTTCCCTGTATTCAGGAGCACTTGACTGGTATCGAGCCGGGCAATAGTTACACCTATGCTCCGGCCGAAGGCAAGTCGCAGCTGCGGGAGAAATGGCGGGAAAAGCAGCTTGCCGATAATCCTACCCTCAGAGGCAAGAGCTTCGGCCAGCCAGTCGTGACCTGCGGGCTTACCCACGGCCTCGATCTAGTTTCCGATCTGCTTGTAGATAAGGACGATATTATCGTCCTTCCTGACAAGTTTTGGGAAAATTACACGCTCATTTTCGAACTGCGGTCCGGCGCCCGCTTTCTGCATTATCCTCTGTTCGATAATCAGGGCTCCTTCAATGTCCCGGCGTTTCAAAAAGCGGTGAATGAGGCCGCTGCTAAGAAGAGCAAGATCATTATGCTCTTCAACTTCCCCAATAATCCAACCGGCTATACTATTACGCCAGCTGAGGCCGTCAAGATAACTGAAGTGATCCGAACCACAGCCGACCAAGGAACCAACTGCGTCGTCGTTCTGGATGACGCATACTTCGGCCTGTTCTTCGATGACCACATCATGCAGGAATCGCTGTTCGGCGCATTGGCCAATCTGCATCCCCGGGTGCTTACCGTAAAACTCGACGGCCCCACCAAGGAGCAGTTTGTCTGGGGCTTCCGGATCGGGTTTCTCACCTTCGGCATAAGCAGTGCTGAAGGCGGTCAGGAGATTTACACCGCATTGGAGCAGAAGACTAAGGGCGCAATCCGTGCAGGCATTTCCAACTGCTCGCATCCGGCTCAGACCATTATCCTAAAAGCTCTTAACAGCCCCGCCTACGCTCAGGAAAGAGATGAAAAGGTGGCTATTCTCAAAAAACGGGCGTTGAAAGTCCGCGAGGTTCTTGCCGGCAAAAAATTCGAGGACATTTGGGAAGCTTATCCATTCAATTCCGGGTACTTCATGTGCCTGAGGCTGAAGGCGGTGGAGGCAGAGACCCTGCGAAAGTATCTCCTCGATCAGTACGGTGTTGGCACCATTGCCATGGATACCTGGGACCTGCGGGTAGCTTTCTCCAGTATTGCTGAAAAAGACATCCCGGACCTGTTTGCCACCATTGCGAAGGCGGCGCAGGAGCTGATGAACCGTAAAGAGTAAGGAGTTAGGGGTACAAGTTTATTGCCTATAACACCGTACTCCTCACTCTTCACTCCTCACCCTTTACCATTCCTTCTGGCAGATATTCCGGATGGACATTGCTAAGGGCATTGAAGACAGTGTAGCGAATGCGCGGATCCTTGCGGTAAAAATGCTGCAAGAATTCTTCCACCTCTTTGCGTTGTGAGATCTTTGCCGAGGGACATGGGTTATCTACCGAAGGCAGGTGCAGATAATCCGCCAGGCCTTGAAGCTGTTCTTTATACACCAGGGCCAACGGACGGATAATGGTTACCTCGCCGCCGAAGAACTTCTGGCACGGCACCATTGTGCTTACCGAGCCACCGAATATAATATTGACGAAGAGCGTGGTGTTGATATCTTCCAGATGGTGACCCAGTGCGATTTTATTGAAGCCGGAATCCCGGCATATCTGGAACAACTTCTTGCGGCGCTGCCAGGCACAGTAAAAGCAAGGGTTTTTGCGGTTCTCCTCGCTGTGAGCAGTAAGGCCGATGTTGGTCTTTACAATCGAATAGTCGTACGATTCATCTTTTAGATACTGCTCGATCAGCTCTCCCTGAACATCATCGAACCCCAGATCGATATAGACTGCTTTGAGGGTGTACGTGATTGGAATCCACGCCAGGCGCTCGCGCAGCAGCCAGAGCATGCTGAGGCTGTCCACGCCGGATACTCCCACCACAATGCGGTCGCCGTCATGAAGCAGGTCATACCTCATAACCGTCTTTCCTATCCAGCGAAAGATACGCTGAACCGGTGCAGAAAAATTCTTCTTCTTGGTTACCGCGGTAGACATTCACGACCGGCGGACCGGCAATCCAGCATTCTGGCTATTGCGCTCGTTCGCGCAAGTCTCTGATCGTTTTACCATAGTCTTTGCTGTGAAAAACGGCGCTTCCAGCCACAAGAATATTTGCTCCTGCCCGGGAAACCGTGCTGATCGTATCGCTATTCACACCGCCATCCACCTCAATAGAGATATCCAGATTGCGCTCCTCAATCATGCGCCGCAGCTGAGTTATTTTCGGCAGCACACTGCTGATAAATTTCTGACCCCCGAATCCCGGATTGACGGTCATGAGCAGAACCATATCCACATCGGAAAGAATATAGTCTATGGTTGAAAGCGGTGTCGCAGGATTGAGAACAACACCGGCTTTGCAGCCCTGAGCTTTAATCAGTTGTATGCTGCGATGCAGGTGGGTGGAAGCCTCCACGTGGACAGTCAGAATATCCGCTCCGGCTTCAGCGAAGTCCTGGATAAAGGCATCAGCATTTTCAATCATCAGGTGAACGTCAAACGGCATTGTAGTAATCTTGCGAATACTCTCTACAACGAGAGGTCCGATGGTGACGTTGGGTACAAAATGGCCATCCATAACATCGACATGAACCCAGTCCGCTCCGGCGCTTTCAATCGCTTTCACCTCTTCACCAAGCCGGGAAAAATCCGCCGAAAGAATTGATGGAGCAATGAGGATAGTATCTCGCTGTAGCATCATAGTGATTCCTTATCATTTAAGGTAAAATTTAACATTCTTGCTCTTCAATCCTTACGGTTCCAACTCTGCCAGCCGTGATCTCATGGATACCTGCTGTACTCGGTCTGCGGTCATGTCCACATCAATCAGAGTAATGGAAATGAACCCACGCAGATAAGCGTCAGTATCACTGTATGGTACGGGATCGGGACCCGCTGCCACTTCGGCAGTTACCAGCACCGGACCTCCGCCTTGAGGAACAGCCTCCCACACGTCTTTCCAGACAATATTGACGATCTGCGAGCTCGCCAGATTCGTTTGCCGAACGCCTTTGATGCTTTCATACGGCACCGGTATTGTGACGTTCAGGATCGTCCCCTTCGGAAGCAGCGATCCGCCAGATTGAGCAGCTGTTATAGCAAGCCGTTCGATGAGCCGAGCGGTGAAAACGCCTGCAGAGGGAAAGGCTGCATACGTGCTGGTAAAATGAGGAAACTCGTGAAGCGCGTCCACCTGCACGCTCACCGCGATAGCCGGTACTCCCTTGAGGCAGCCGGCAATTGCCGCATTAATCGTTCCCGAATAACTGCTAGCCGGCTGTCCGGTGTTTTCGGAAAAATTGGCGCCGGAAACCAGAAGGTCGGGCGGATTGTTTACCATAATCGCACCGAGTCCGGCTCCTACACTATCTGCCGGCGTTCCTGCGACCGACCAGACATCAGGTGCTTCCCGCAGGACGGTAACCGTCGTGAAACCACCCGAGTCGAGGGGATTGGTTATGGCACCGCCGTTTGAACTCCAGTTTTCTTTCGGAGCGACAATGGTGACGCTGTGGCCGGCCTGCTGCAGCGCCGCATGCATGGCTTGGATACCCGGAGCATTGTAGCCGTCATCATTGGTGAGCAGAATAGTGAGAGCGAGACTGATCTCACAGAAAAACCCAGGAGCAAGGGCTATCACCATGAGTATGACTAGGATACGCATTTTCTTCATGCAAGCTGCCACCTTCATAAAGGTACTCTCGAGTAAGGAAATCAGGTCCTGAACCGTCCCTGCCAGGAGGGATAAAAACCGGCGTATTTTCCAAAGCCAACCTGAGGCTTTCCCCGTCTCTTCTCGGCAATTGTCTCCGTATATATAGCATAGAAAAGAATCCGGGCAAAGCGTTCCGAGGTTTTACTGCTCCCTTCTGACAGGATTCGACGTGCTTATCTGCTTCTGCCCACTCCGGCACATCGCTGCGCATATGAATCGATCTGTTGCTTTTACAATTTTGCAAATGCCGATTTACAGTACTTGAATCGCGCTATCTAGACTTCTCCCCAGGCACCTGGAATTCGTACTGATCATCAGGTTCGCTTCGGGAGTAAGCTGAGCACCTTTTGTTCACGGGGCTTTACAATCAAAAGATACTGATTTTGTAAGGAATCACACGTGTTCAAAACAGCTACTGGAGGACTGATGCACGGTGCTCACCCGCACTGTCATCCTGAGTCCCGCTTACAGCGGGATAAAGGATCTCGGGCAGGATCCTTATCAGGAGATCCTTCGATCGTCCCGCACTCCGGTTGTAATGTGGGACTCCCTCAAAATGACACTTCTTTCTCCGTTAACCTGAAAGCGGGAAATCCTCTTAGGGCAAGGGACCGTCTGAATTTTGTACTTCCATAATACTGTTTAAGCCTATTTGGGAAAACAGTAATAAGATATTAATATATGAATTAAATGTGAAGGTTTCTATTATTCGGATACGACTATTGCTGTCCGGATCACCGGTGAGTATTGTTAAAAAGACCGTATTCCATCTAACAGAACAGTTGACCGGCTATCGGAAGTATTCGATCGACACAGGCAGCACTCTTCCTGTTGCCGTTAGCTGAGTAACGGTTTCTGAAATTTTTCTGGGGAGGAACTATGAACTCACTTTCCAATGATTATCCAGCGGGGCTCTTGAACGCTCACGAACCCCCTTGTCTTTCGCTCTATCAGCTGACTCATCGGGGATATCCAGAGAACCAGCAGGACCCGATTCGATTTCGCAATCTCGTGAAGGCCATGGAGGAATCCTTGCGGATAAAGTACCCCAGGCGTGAGATTCAACCGCTTCTGAAGCCGTTTCACAATTTGGTTAACGATCCTGCCTTCTGGCGTCATACACTTGATGGATTGGCTGTCCTCCGTGCCCCTGACTTGTTCCGGATTTATCGTCTCCAGCGTCCGGTAGCAGAACTCATTGTCGTGGCCGACAGCTTTCATACCAAGCCCCTGATGCGCATCTTTCAGTCGGCCGACCGCTTTCAGATTCTCGGTTTGGACCGTCAGGAAATTCATCTCTACGAAGGTAACCGCGACGTTATAGATGAGATCGAGCTTGCCCAGGACGTCCCACGGACAATCACCGAGGCACTCGGCGAGGAATTGACTGAGCCTCATCAAACCGTCGCTTCGTATGGGACTGGAGTTGGTGGACCAGCCATGCATCATGGCCACGGTTCAAAGAAGGATGAGATAGATGTTGACGAGGAGCGTTTTTTTCGCGCAGTCGATCGGGCAGTTTTGGAGCACCACTCGCAGCCATCGGGCTTGCCATTAATACTGGCAGCCTTGCCCGAATATCACACGCCTTTTCGCACGATCAGCCAGAATCCGTTTCTTCTACCCGAAGGGATACACAGCCACCCGAATGCTCTGTCACGTGATGCGCTCCGCGAACGCGTCTGGCGGGTTATTGAACCTTGCTATCTCGCACGTCTGGCAGGATTGATCGAGGAATTCGGGGAAGCAAAGGCCAAGGGTCTGGGTGACGATGACCTGGTGCGGGTCGCGAAGGCGGCCGTGATCGGACGGGTAGCAAAGATAATGATCGAAGCCGAGCGAAAGATTCCTGGGCGGATTGTGGACGAGACCGGTCGAATCGAATTCAACGAGTTGTCCATGCCGGATGTTGACGACCTACTTGACGATGTGGGGGAGTTGGCCCTGAGAATGGGTGGACACGTCGTCATCGTTCCTGCCGAGCGGATGCCGACGCACACCGGGCTTGCCGCAATTTACCGATTCTAAGCTGGAACTAGCTGGCTATCACCCGCTCGGCAGCATTCCATTACGAAGATTTTTCATCGCTATCGCCTTCCTGTTCGCAGCTGAGCTCTACATCCCCGGCAAGCCGTCGAGCATGGTTCCATCCTCGGAGCCGTTGAGCTGAAAGCCGACGAGGTTCTGAGTGGAGGTATAGCCGATATAGGTGGCAGGCCTGAGATCCTGACCGGGAAAGAGGTTCTCCGCCACCTCCACCACCTTCTCAAACGGATCCAGGGTAATGGTGCGCACTGCCCGAACCGTGCCGCTGTCATCGTAGGCGCTCAGCGTCACCGTGGCCGCACTTGCCACCGTATTGACCAGAGCAATGCCCGTCCAGCCGCTCTTTTCCAGCTTGGCAAACACCCCCTGCACGCCTCGTGTGCCCATGCTGCACACTCCGGCCATGGCGTTGCCGTCTCGGGTTCCGAACAGCTCGAATCCGCTCAGTCCGGCTGAGCAGGTAACCATGAACCAGGCGGCCTCTGCCGGCAAACCCAAACCGCTGACCTCCTGAGAAGCACGGCTATACCCTCCGATGTTGAACGTTGTTGCGGTCAGGGGTGCACCTTCAGCGCTGAAGGGCAGCACCGCGGCTTCCTTCGTAGTGCTGGAGGTGTTATAGGCCACAACACCTGTCCACCAGTAGTCGTTGCTGGCCACATGCGGATAGTAGAGGAGGGTGTCAGTTGCATCGCTCAGGGGAATGCCGCCCAGTTCAGCCGTGCTGCCGAAGAGTTCCAGGCCGATGATCCCTTCGCCGCTGCTGAGCACACCGCTGTGCAAATCCGGCCGGGCAGAGCCGCCGAAGAGCGATTCAATGGTGAAGGCCCGATGCTCATAGGGGTTGAGGGCACCAATGCTCAGCATGGCATTATCGAAGGCAATAACATAGTTTTTGGCCGAAGCAGTTGTGTTGACCAGGGCGATACCGGTCCACCAGGTATCATCCGAGGCGATATGGGGAATAATGATATCACCGGCGCTGCTGGTGCTGACGGCCGGGACACCAACGCGGTACAGGCCGTCCTGGGAAAACTTAGTGTAGCCTTTAGCTCCTTCGGCATCAGCGAAGAAGATAAGATACTGGATTGCCGCTGCATCAGGAAACTCCGAACCAATGTCAATCTGCCTGCGGGCATGGGGAGGGAGTGTTATCGACATGGCTGGAACGACCACCGAGGGGCTGCCGGTCATTGGTGCCATAATTCCGTGTATGGTTTGCGACGCATTAGTATTGATTACCGCAATTTCCGTGTCCCAGCCGTTGCTGGCATCGCAATGCGGATAATACAGGGTAAACGCGTGCCAGAATGTCTGGATGTGGTTATTCTCGCTGTCGGACACATAGATGGCGCTTCCTGCTACGGCTATGCTTTCAGGGCTCACGAACTGTCCGTCGGCGCTGCCCCTGCTTCCCCACTGGGTGAGATAGTCGCCGGTGGAGGTAAATTTCTGGATGCGGTTGTTATCGCTGTCAGAGACATAGACATTGCCGCCTCCGTCGATTGCCACATCGTGGGGCTCGTCAAGGCAACCGTCAGTAGATCCATGCGTCCCCCAGGCAGTCAAAAACGTTCCCGTGTAGGTAAATTTCTGGATCCTGTGGTTCCGGGTATCCGCCACATACACAGTGCCGCTGCTGTCTACAACCAGGCCTTGAGGCTGGTCGAACTGACCGTTTCCGTGGCCGTAGCTTCCCCATTGGGTAAGATACGCTCCGGTTGAAGTAAAGACCTGGATCCGGTTGTTGCCCGCATCCGACACATAGACATTGTTGCTGCTGTCTACGGCGATGCCTCTCGGGTGTTCAAACTGCCCGCTGGCATCGCCTTCGCTTCCCCACGTAGTTACAAGGATCCCCGCTGCCGTATACTTTTGAATCCGATTGTTGTTCGTATCAGCCACATAGACGTTGCCGCTTCCGTCCACCGCTATATCCTCAGGGTCGTAGAGCTCACCCACGTCGGTGCCCGGAGTGCCCCATGCGGCAATAAAGACACCGGCGCTATTGAACTTCTGGATACGATCATTCTGGCTGTCCACAACATAGACAGATCCGCTGCTGGCATCGACTGCGAGGCCGAGAGGGTAGTCGAACGCACCCTGCTGTTCGCCTTGGCTCGACCATGCGGCAATATAATCGCCGTCGCCGGCGAACTCAGCAACCCGGTCGTTTTCCGTATCCGCTATGTAGAGGGTGCCGCTCGCGTCGACCGCGAGTCCCTCTGGACTCTGGACCCCGTAGTCCCGATTGCCTGCGAACACGATAAAATCGATAAACACTCCCGAGGAGCTGAATTTTTTGATACAGCTGTGCAAGGTGTCTGCCACATACACGTTCCCGCTGGTGTCTACGGCCACGCCTTCAGGATAATGGAGCTGCTCCGGGTCGTGTCCTAAGGTGCCCCATGTCGTTACAAACACTCCAGCTGAGGTGAATTTCTGGATCCGGTGATTATAGGTGTCGGCCACGTACACGTAACCGAGGCTGTCTACGGCTATCCCCTCCGGCAAGTCGAGCTGGCCGTTTCCGCTTCCCCTAGTTCCCCACTTTGTTACATAGCCGCCTGAACAGGTGAACTTCTGAACCCGGCTGTTCCCGGTATCTGCCACGTACACATTTCCCGCTGAATCCACCGCAATACTTGATGGGGTCCCAAATTGACCGTTGCCGCTGCCCCAGACTCCCCAGGCGGCCTGAAATGATCCGGACGAAGAGAATTTTTGAATCCGATGATTCCACGTGTCAGCTACATACACGTTTCCGCTTGCGTCGACGGCAATACCTTGGGGATTGCTGAACTGGCCGAGACCAGACCCAGTGCTTCCCCATTTCGCAAGAAAAACTCCGGAAGCGGTGAATTTCTGAATCTGGTCGTTGCCGGAATCCGCCACGTACACGTTTCCGCCGGCATCGATCGCAATCCCTTTCGGCTGCTGAAAGTACCACGGCTGCTCCAGAACAGGCCATTTCTGTATAAACTGGAATAGTTCCTCTGAGTGGGCCGGAGGAGGAAAAATAACCGAAAAAAGTGCCATCAGCAAAACCAACCTGCTGATGCCCTGAGGGCGGGAAAGATACTGATTGCTCATGGTCAATCCTCCTTTTGGTGTACCGTCTCCGGCATGTTCCGGAATGCATCGGGACCCGGCTGCGCCAGCCACGTGCTGCACTGCTCCGGAAGAAAGACTGATTATCCTATGAGCAGGAGGAAAAAATCAATGGAAAGCTGAAGACCGGTGATCTGATCAGAAATGCACCGAGCGCAAGCGGGCCGAGGAGGAGCTCAGGGAGGGTCAGCGCGAGCTGGTCAGCAAGAATGTGACCTTTGAAGACATGAATGCATCCCTGGAGATGCTCCCGAGGCGGCCAGAAGACGACAGAGAGATTCTCGGGAAAAAGGTTCTGACCAATGGTAGAGAGCTGGTGACACCCTGTGGCACAAGCGTGCTGCTGCAATAAAGACCTTCTCAGAGAGAGGCTGTTTTTCTGAAGATAAACATGTTGAAAAATGTGCCGTCTATCCTCTCTGTGCTTACGGCCTGTTTTTGAACATACCCCCGCACATACATGTCCGGGTCGGCGGCATCCGGGTGTGAAGGAGTATGCTCCTTTATTATTCTCATGCCGTTTTGACTCGGCTCGAGAAAGCAAACAATCCCACCCACTTTCACTGTTCGAAAACACTCGTTCATTACATCGATTCTGGATTGCTCGTCAATGTGATGGAGAACACCACACAAGAAAATCGCGTCGAACCGAGCATCGTCAAACAGCATGTTCCCGGCATCAAATGCCTCAAAGCGGATTGCGTGATCGACACCCACCTGTTGGGCATTGCGCAGCCAGTCCTGCTTCGCGTAGATTGATGTATCGGCTGCCGGCTCTCCCGTCAATACGCGATACCCATTGAGGGCGAGAAGTATTGCAAAGTACCCCATTCCGGTTCCGACATCGAGGATGGCCGCATCAGGAGGTACCTGCAGGTAGGCGAGTATCTTCATTGCATCGTCGGCAATGAGGCTGAACCGCTCTCCAAGAACAGACTTAGCTTGGTTAATATCCATCGTACCTCATCACAGGCTGTGAGTTGCTGGAAGCCGGCCGTACACGTTCAAGTATTCGGACCGGATAGACACCAACTGGAGTTGTTAATCGAACAGGCGCAAAAAAGCAATGATATAAAATCGTACTATAAAGGCTGCGGCCAGCGCCTGTCAAGGGGTCAACAAGAGCGGCAACAGGCGTAAGGGCGGGTAAGTTCAAGAGAAGTGAGAGAATCGGGGGTAGGCCATGGATTATCCGCTATTCCTTGGAGCGGGCGGTCAATGTGATTATAATTTCACACAGGAGTGATTGCTTTGCTTACGCGAATGTCTAACCAGCTATGGGCGGAGGAGAAACAGATGACTTTTGGCGATGAAAGCACAGGACATAAGTATCTGTGGATGTTGTGTCCCGAAAAATGTCTTCCAGAGGACGAGATATTCAGCCGTATCCGCAGAGGTGACAGAATATTCATCAGTACGGGTTGCGGCGAGCCGCAATATCTCGTTGGCGCACTCAAAAAGTATGTCGAATCCAATCCAACGGCTTTCTTCGGCGCCGAGCTCTTCCATGTGTGGACACTTGGGGTTGCCCCCTATGTGGACGAAAAACTGAAGCGGAATTTCCGGCACAATTCTTTTTTTATCGGAAGCAGTACCAGAGATGCGGTCAATGAGGGAGCCGCGGATTATACTCCCATATTCCTGTCGCATGTTCCTGAACTCTTTGACCGTAAGCTGGTGCGCATTGATGTGGCGATGATACAGGCCTCACCGCCGGACCGTAACGGCTATATGAGTCTGGGAATAAGTGTTGATATTGCCAAAGCGGCAATAGCGAATGCCTCGATTGTCATCGCTCAAGTCAATTCCGCTATGCCTCGTGTTCACGGAGATACCTTTATCCATGTCGACGAGGTCGATTTTGCGGTGCCATATGACGAACCGTTGCTGGAGTATGAGAACACGATACCCAATGAAATTGCCGAACAGATCGGAAAGTACGTGGCCCGTATCGTCGAAGACGGGGACACAATTCAAGTTGGCTACGGGGGAACACCTAACGCAATTCTTTCGAATCTCCACACCAAGAGGCATCTCGGAGTCCATACTGAGCTTTTGACCGATAATCTTGTGGCACTGATGAAAGCCGGGGTTGTTGATAACACGCGCAAGAGCATCGATTCCGGCAAAACAGTGGCCGCCTTCTGTATGGGCAAACGGGAGACCTACGACTATATCCACGATAATCCGAGTATAGAATTTAAGGCGATCGACTATACCAATAATCCTTTGATCATTGCCAGACACAGAAACATGGTGGCAATAAACAGCGCACTGGAAATTGATCTCACCGGTCAGGCAACCTCCGAATCCATAGGGAAGAGATTGTACAGTGGGGTAGGAGGTCAGGCTGACTTTATGCGCGGCACGGTTTTATCGCATAACGGAAAAACGATTCTTGCCTTGCCGTCAACGGCAAGCAACGCTGCGGTTTCACGGATAGTGCCGTATCTCAAAGAAGGATCCGGGGTTACATTGAATCGGGGTGATATTTATTACGTGGTCACCGAATATGGGATAGCATACCTGCATGGAAAAAACATCAGAGAACGGGCGATGGAATTAATATCCATCGCTCATCCAGGGTTCAGGTCCTGGCTTATAGAGGAAGCAAAAAGCGCCCATTTGATTTATAGGGACCAGGTATTCATCCCGGGAAAGAAAGGAGAGTACCCTGAAGGGCTGGAAACGTATAGGACTACAAAGAAGGGTATCGAAATTTTCTTGCGGCCGATGAAAATGAGTGATGAGCCCCTGTTGAAGGATTTTGTGTATTCCCTTTCCGAGAAGAGCATCTACCGTCGATTTATGTCCAGCCGCATCGAGATGCCTCATGAGTTTCTTCAGAAGCTTGTCGTAATCGATTACTCTGACGATATGGCGATCCTTGCAGTGTTGAAACATGAGAAAAAGGAGGAAATCCTGGGAGTCGCCCGATACTATCTCAACAAGACCGTACACTTTGCCGAGGTCTCATTCGCGGTACGGGATGATTATCAGAATAAGGGAGTAGGCACGGAGCTGGTTTCGTATCTGACCCATCTGGCGCAGAAGCGGGGCATTCTGGGGTTTACGGCAGAAGTCCTTGCGGATAATAAGCCAATGCTTCATCTGTTTCGTCTCTTTGAAAAATGGGGATGCACCGTTGAAAAAACCCTCGAGGCAGGAATGGTTAATCTCACAATAGCATTTAAAGAGCCATCATTGAATACGGTGAAAGAAACATGAAAGCTTTCGTTAACGCTATGCAGAATCACCAAGACTTTTTCCGCAGCGGATCGACCCCGTCCGTCTGACCACTGTCGGCGTCAGTTGCATCGTTTTCCCATTTCCGTCTCGGCGCAGGCGGCAAGACGCTGAAGCATTCGACGCCGTTCCTCTTTCTGCATTTGCAGCAACTCCTCGCCCACCCAATCGAGCGGCATCTCCGATGTTCTGTTTTCTTCCTCGTGGGCGAGCAATCTCTCCAAGGCAGCGATGAGACACGCGGTACGCTCTAGTACAAGTGTTTCCAGTTCCGCAATCCGCTTCCGCTGGTGTTCTACTTCACTGACAAGCCGTTTTTTGGTTTTCTCCCGGTCTCTCATGGTCCTCCCCTACGTGGCTTCGGTACATTCAAATGGAGCAAAGGTGAACACTACCAGAGAAAAAACTGCCAGAGAGCTTCTCAGCTCATTAGTTGCAACAATGGCAGATCGGCCTGAAAAAGCGAAGAAGGGAAATTCTGTATTTTAATGCGCGGGGTCAGGTACAGATCGGGATGCTGGAAAGGCTTGAGGCGGAAGATTCTGCAACAACTACTCTCACGATTCCTGATCTGTAAGAGCACGTGCTGCTAATATTAGCATTAATTATCGAGGCCTTAAAATGAACGTGGTTTTTTTGCTTCCGATAGTAAGGCAGGTATAAAATACCAGAAAGCACCCATAGCAGTTCTTCTGCGCGTGCCGTATTACCTGGGTTAGCAGGCCGTTTCTTTTTGGATGGCACGGGAACTCCAAAGTTCGTACATAGTGCTTCCACAGAGTAGCTCCCGCAGACGCTGTGATGGCTTGCAGCGAGAAAATATATACGTTTTTATGGCGATGGTACCCAATGCCGAACGCGCTCACGCCGTGAGCGTGGCAGACGGCGAGATATCCCAACAGCCGGCAGGGCGTTCTCTATGAGAACAACTACGTTTTTTAATGCGGTAAGGCGTTGCGTGTTGGTCTCCACCTTTTTGTCATCAGCCGTTTTGACTGCATGTGCCACTCTGCCTGATGTCGAATCCATAATCCAGGAAATGCCGCACCTGGAGCGTGCCCCGGAAATCTTCGATTCCCGAGGCACGCTTTCGGATGAAGAAAGAGAGACCATCATCCATGGACTTGAGGGACAAGCCGGTTGCACAAATTTTGTGAAGCAGTACATCCCCTTTATGGGATCCATCACTGATTTCCCTCTCATAGCCGGGAACAAGGTGACGCTGTTCAGAGACAGCCCGGATATTGACGCAGCCATGTTTCGTGCCATCCAAAGCGCCAAAAATCACATAAACTTGGAGACGTTCAGTTTTGCTGATGATAAAACCGGTCGGCATTTGGCCGAGCTTCTTCTCCAGAAACGGACGGAAGGTGTTCAGGTCAATCTCATCTATGACAGTGCAGGTTGTTTCTGCACGCCACCATCTTTCTTTCAACGCCTGCGGGACGGCGGCGTCCGGGCAGTGGAATTCAATCCCCTCGGCCCGGCAGATGCAATGAACATTTTCAACAGAGATCATCGGAAGATCCTGATCGTGGACGGCATGATCGCCTTTGCCGGCGGCGTCAATATCGTTCACACCTATTCCAGGAGCATGCATAGTAGATACGAGGCAAGCGATGATGGACTGTCATGGCGGGACACGCACATACAGATAGAAGGTCCGGTGGTTGCCGACCTCCAGAAGCTTTTCCTGGATACGTGGGAGAAGAAAAAGGGACCGCAGCTACCCCGGCAGCAATACTTTCCTTCCCGGAAGAACGTCGGAGACGATCTCGTGAGGATTGTGGGGAGCACTCCGGGGAAAATGAATCGGGTCACGTATATGATGTATGTGGCGGCCATAACGTTTGCCGAAAACCGGATCCACCTTACCAACGCCTATTTCGCTCCTGACGAGGATTTGATTATCGCGCTCGTCCATGCGGCCGAGCGGGGGGTAGACGTGAAGATCATTCTTCCCGGAATCAGCGATTGGTCCGTGGTGTCCAAAGCCGGACGTTCCTATTACAGTCGTCTCCTGAAGGCCGGAGTGAAGCTGTACGAACGCCGAGGGACGGTCTTGCACGCAAAAACAGGGGTGATCGATGGGGTGTGGTCTACGGTGGGAACGACGAATCTAGACCTTTGGAGTCTTCTGAGAAATAACGAGGTGAATGTGGTGATTCTCGGAGAGGATTTTGCTCGGCACATGGAGGACATGTTTACCCTGGACCTGGCTGACTCGGATCAAATCAGGCTTGAAGAGTGGGAGAAGCGCTCCTTGGGCCAGCGAGTCAAGGAATGGTTCGCACGTTTGTTTGTGTACTGGCTGTGAGTAACAGATCGGCACCCGCCGTCTGGTTGTCACGATTCCTGACAACTGCACTGCACGAGTTTCGTATTGATTCCTGCCAGCTTTCCGGTGTATGATCGTTTTCTGATCAAGGGACCACACCACCTGAAGAATGGATACGGGGATATCTGAAAACGGAAAGCTCTGAACGGGAAAGTATAGAAGTACGGATCATGTGCCGGCCATTCGACTTCGCTCAGAGTAACGGCGATGATGGTGATATTGGTTCCATGGGATCTGGGCCATAACAGAAGGATTGTGTGGAGGATGTACTAATGTTGAAACGCGCCAACTGCATCGTGGTGAACATTTTGCTGCTTTTTTGTCTGACTATGGGGCCTGCTCTTGCACAGGAAGACGTCGCCGGAAGCAAGGATCACCCGCTGTTTAACCGCCTGCCGGGATTTTATATTTCCAGTTACGAGGAGAGTGAATTCAACTCGTATACTTTCAGAGATGAAGAATTTAAGGAGATCAAGGTGGAAGGCCGTTACTGCCGTATTATCTATGAACCCCGGGAAGGGTCTAAGCCAGTATCCCCTCTCCAGATTCATCGCAACTATGAGAATGCGATCAAGAACATTGGCGGAACTGTACTCTTTAGCAATGATGAATATTCGTACATGAAGATTGCCAGGGATGGGAAAGAAATCTGGGTGGAACTCACCGCCTATGGCCCCAAACCGGATCTGGTTATTGTGGAAAAAGATGCCATGAAACAGGATATCATTGCCAACGCAGATGTTCTTTCCAAAGACATCAAAGACACAGGCCATACAGCGGTCTACGGGATCTGCTTCGATACGGGCAAGTCAGTGATCAAGCCCGAGTCCGAGGCTGCTCTTGAAGAAGTCGCAAAGCTGCTGAAGTGCGAATCGGAAATGAAGGTGTATGTGGTTGGCCATACTGACAATGTCGGTGGCCTGGATGATAATATGAAGCTTTCCCGCGACCGGGCTAATGCTGTGGTAGAGAACTTGATCGCGAAGCACGGCATTGCCGCCGCTCGTTTGAAGGCCGGCGGTGTGGGACCGCTTGCTCCGGTAGCCTCCAATGAAACGGATGAAGGCAAGGCGAAGAACCGCAGAGTGGAACTCGTCAAACAATAATCTGTTGATGTAAGTACATAACAAGGGCCTCCTTGTGAATCCGCCGAATGCGCTGCACATCAGCAGTTGATTCCTTTGGCAAGCATCATCGCCGTGCTTGCCGCTGATGTGGGGCGCATGACCCTGTGCATACCGGCTGATCAATCCAGCCCCTCGCCTTAGGTAAGCCCCAAAGAAACCAGAAAGAACAAAGCTAAAGCCTGTCGGGGGATGCTCATTGCATTGCTGTGTCTGTATAGCAGGCGCAGAGAAGTATTTGCTGGGTGAATGAAGCTCTGGCCAATAGAGTGCAGAACGCAAAACATGCTAGCGATGAGCACCTCTTCCATTCCTCAGTTTATTCCATTCACGGAAGCGATTTTGGTCGAGTACGGGATCTTGACAACAGCGGTATGGTTCGATAGGTAATAAGAATTACACGCCCTTTGTGCATTGACTATTGCGGAGCCCATCGCGATGAACGTTATTTTTCACGAAAAATATTATCACACCTATGAGTCCGATCCGGCGGCTGCTCCCGGCAGAATGGAGCCGATCATCCGGGAGCTGAAGCAGCACCCCGACTATCGGTTCATCACCCCGGCGCCGGCTACATCGACCGATATTCTTCAAGCCCATTCCCGCCGCCATATCGATTACATCAAGCAAGACCCGATCGTCTATGAGATGGCGCTGTTGGCTGCCGGCGGAGCGATCAAAGCAGCGGAACTCGCCTGCGCTGGCGAGCCGAGCTTTGCCTGCATCCGTCCTCCGGGACATCATGCCTCGTTTGACAGCGCATGGGGATTTTGCTTTTTCAACAACATGGCAGTGTCCCTGTTAAAGCTCAAGATGGAGGGCAGGATCACTTCAGCCTTCATTCTTGATTTCGACCTGCACACCGGTGACGGTAATATCAATATCCTGCTGAAGCACGACGGCCTTACCATTCTCAATCCCCGCAGTCACACGGAAGAGGACTACCTGAAAGAAGTAGAGGCTGAGTTGGCTAAAGCTGGGGATTTTGACATTGTCGCTGCTTCTGCAGGGTTTGACGAATACGTCAAGGACTGGGGTCAGAAGCTTTCCACCAATGCCTATCGAACCATCGGGGCACTGCTGAAGGACTTCTCGGAAAAACATTGCCGGGGACGGCGGTATGCCCTGCTGGAAGGGGGATACTATCACCAGGATCTGGGAATCAATGTACACGCGTTCTGTGAAGGATTTCGATAGGCGGAAGACTCAGCAAAAACCCTCGAAGGTCCGATTCTCGCCGGCAAGAACGTTGCTCTCCGGATGTGATACCGCGCGCCAGTCGGTACCCAAGCCCCAGCCGGCTACGGCCCCTGGAGAGGCCGCAAAGCTGGTGGAAAGCGATTCGGAAATAAGGGCGTATGTTGTCACCGACGACATCGGCGGATTCGAAGACGTGATGAAGGTGTCTCGCATGGGACTAACATCATTCCGCTATGCTCGCTGTTGATATGCAGCACATGGTATTTCGTGCTCCCGCAGGTGAGCTGCGCACGCAGCTGATATCTGCCACACATCAATTCCCACCAAGACCTTGCTCAAGGCCTTCTCTCGTGAAGACTTTTGTTCAGGATCTGTACTCAATTCACTAATTGTCTCTACCTTCCTCTGCAACAGCCAGAATCGTCTACTAGATGGCTACCTCATTCTGTGTGGTCGGTAGACAACCATGTCCCTCCCTGTTCAACCATATCAACACGTGTCTGATAGCACCTGCCTGGTCAAATGTGCACACACTGTATCAAAAGTTCTACGGCAGAGTAGTCGGTTAAATATACTTAGGCTTTTTCTGATTATGCCGCAACAGCGAGACATTATTACACACATACCCGTATTGCATTCCCTCCCGAGGTCCACTGGCCGTGGACGTATCATTCTTTTATTATATTAAACCCTTAAGAGGCTAAAGGATCATTATGGCATGGTTTGTGGATGCAGTTCTTCAAAAAACAATGGGTAAAATACTGTATTTTGATATGGGTAAAGACAGTATTTTGTCTGGGCATATCCTGTAGGACAGGAAAAGCAATACCGCAGTCTGGTGATCTGAGTATGTCCCGGATGGCGGAAGGAGGAGAACAATCGCGCGATGTACGTCTAGAGCCAAAACCCCATATGAGCTCAAAGAAGCTGGTGTGCAAGTATCGCGACGGGAAGGACGTTTTCGGTTCCCGGTGCACAAGGGTTACCCGCATGCTGCTGCTGTAGAGCGATAAATGATGTTAGTGATTTTCAGATAAGGAGAGCTGCAATGACACACAGACTTTTGGCACAAAGATTCTATCCCTGGTCAAGGTGCATGACATACAATTCTGTATCTTCCCTTTTCCGCTTATCCGTTCTTATGACAGCAGGTATTCTCTTTATAACGCTTTTTGCCTCCCCGGCACGTGCTGGGAGCGTTACGCTGGCATGGGATCCGGGATCCAGTCCGGAAAATGATAATGGCTACAAGATCTATTACCGGACCGCCAGCAGCCAGATGATGGTGAAGGATGTCGGTAAAGTAACGTCCTGCACCCTGGATGGCCTGAAAAACGGTCAGACCTACCGATTTGCCGCAACCGCGTATGGCAGCGACGGCCGCGAGACCGGTTATTCGAATATCGTAACCCATACTGTGTCGACCAGCGTGTCAACACGTAGTGCGGAGACGATTGCAGCCAGTGACCTGACGGTCGTGACTGCCTCTCCCACAGAGCAGCAGGATGCAGTCGGAAATACACCGCAGGCTGGCACTTCCGCAGCAGTGGGTACGGGGGAAGCTGAAGCAACTATTGCCGTAGTGACTCCGGCGCAAGTCAGCATCGTGATGGAAGCGGAAGATGGCGTGCTTTCCGCACCTATGGTTGCGTTACCGGATGAGGCTGCATCGTCAGGTGCATGCATCGGCGTAAACGCGGAGGCCACCGATGCTGGGA
>Ga0116142_10001551_pt1 | contig 27356 bp, 18 predicted proteins | sample AD_UKC033_MetaG_FD_89785 | JGI IMG/M metagenome (GOLD analysis project Ga0116142, IMG submission 89785) | Active sludge microbial communities of municipal wastewater-treating anaerobic digesters from USA - AD_UKC033_MetaG | ecosystem: Engineered > Bioreactor > Anaerobic > Digestate | place: USA... | reverse complement strand
GCAAGGATGGACGATTCTTCCTCCGGGCTGTTTGCCTGCCTAACGAGAAGCCTTCCCGCCCCTTCCGCTGTATGGAGTTCGGGGAATTCCAGTGGGGTCTTGAGTGGCGCGCCGCCGGTGGGTGATTGTCGGTAGCCAACGTCTCCGGCGTGTACTTGTAAATTTTTCCATTCTTTTTGCAGGTACTGATTGTAAAGGCCTTGCACTTCGGCCAGGGCTTGTTCCGTCTTTGCGAACAGTCTGGCATTTTCAATCGCAACCGAGATCTGGCTGGCGAGAATGCCAAGGATGTTGAGGTCGTCTTCTGTGAATTCGCCCCGGTTCTGACTTTGCACATCCAACACTCCAATAACCTGTTCGCGTATCTTCATGGGGAGGGCCATTTCTGAACGAGTGGATGGGAGGTCGGGGTTGTTGAAGAAAACAGCGTCATCCCCCACGTCGAGGGCGATGCGTGGGTTTCCTTCCAGGGCAACATTTCCTACGATACCCTGCCCGATAAGTAGCGCGTGTCTTCGAAGCAGCATGCGTTGACCGCCTTCACTGTTTGTAGCTTGGAGGATGACGGATTGCTTTGCATCGTCGAGCAAGAAGATGCCAACATGATAAAAGTTGAATTTCTCGCTAACGAGACGGGCAATCAAGGGTAGGAGAATTTCAGAATTTTTCTCGGCGTTGATGATGCGAGAAACTTCACTGATCGCTAGCAGGTCTTTTGCCCGTTTTTCGCTTTCAACTCGCGACGCCTCGAGGGCGGTGGTGCGATCTACGACGCGTTGTTCGAGGTTTGCGATCGAGTCGCGCAATTGGGCGGTCATGTTGTTGAATGAGCCTCCAAGATGCGCAAGTTCTGTGGCTCCGATTTCTTTGGCTTGCGCGTGCAGGTTGCCTCTTGCGATTTCGGTTGCGACATGTGACAGATCAACGAGTGGGGCGGTGGCGCGTCGCGCGCTGTAGTATCCGAAAAACCCAGCCAGGATGGCGATAAGCAGAAATAGGGCAAGAGAACGGATCCCCAGAGTAAAAACATCCTGATATGCCTCGCGCCAGGGTAGCTCGATTACGACAGCCCATTGAAGCGGCTGTAGCGGAACATAAGTGCCAACAACAGTTTGACCATTAAGCCCAACATATTGTTGAACGCCAGAGGCCTGGTTTGAGGTTACGGAGGGATCTTTCACGAACTCGCTCAAATTTCCTACATTGCTGACGTTTAAACCTTGTAAGACCACGCTTGTATCTCTGTAGGCGATCAAATCCCCATGGTTGTCTACAACATACGCGTAACCTGTCTCGCCTACTTTAAATGAACTGACAAGGTCCCAAATGAATTTCAAATTTACTTCGGCAACCAGAAACCCCGCATTGCTTCCTGAAATGGTTTTGATAGGAATTGCAAGGGTGATTAGCGGCTCAATTGTATCTTCGTCTACATAGACTTCGCTCAAATATTGGTCTGAGTCTTGGGATAGTGTCGCCACTCCCTGTTTAATTTGTTCTTCAAATTGAGGTGAGAGCGTGATTGATACTCGTGATGTGTATTTGACTTGCTGTCCTTGTTGATCTAGAAGGGCAAGCTGTCTAAATGACGGTTCCAAGCCGAAGAGTCTGTCCAGGATAGATGTCTGTTCTGATGGCGATGCTTCAAGAGGTTCTGAAAGGCTAGTGGCGGCCATCATCGCGTCGAATTTTTTCTCAATAAAATCACTCACATTGGAGCCCGCATTCTCTGCGAGGAGCAACTGCCTTTCTTTCAATTCACTTTGCTGAGTTTGTATGGTGAGCGCAAGTTGTGTGGCAGTGGACAGGAATAAGACCAGCGCGCTTAAGCTCAAAAAACTAAGCGCTAAAACCGTGGTCAAACTGCGTGTGGGCCTTGGTGATGAGGTTCTATTCTTCATGGCTTTTTCCGGTCTTTTGCATGGGTAAACGAGCGCCGCTGGTATCGACACTGGAATTTGCGTCTACGGCTAGCGGTTGGATCTGTACGAGCACATCTGATCCGCCAAGTGCATGACTGAGTTCCTCTGCGGCGATGCGCAGTATTGATTCAAAGCGCGTTGACGCTCCGATCTTCGTTGAAATGTCTGAAGTCATGCGCTCGTATTCGGCGCGTCGTTGCGCCGCTTCAAGCAAGGTCGTGGATTCGAGCGCTAGTGATAGACGGTCACCTACAGCTCGGGCAATATCGATTTCATCTTGATCCGGGGTGTGGTTTTCAGGCAATCGGATGTTCAGTACCCCAACGATGTTGTTGGATAGTTGGATTGGAACCGCGAGTTGATAATTTTTCCCTTCCAGCACCACCGTGTTTCGATCTGCTTTGATTTTTTCCAGAACTTCGGGAGCGATCTGTGCATCTTTACGGGAAATACCCGGTGATGATTCGCGGTAAGGCAGCAGTTGATTTTGTGATTTGATCGCTTGCCAGGATTCTTTCATCACAAGTCCGGTGGTCTTTTGAGCGTGTTCAATCAGTCGTTGAGCAGTTTCGAAATTCCGTGAGTTCTGAATTGCGATGGCTACCTGGTCGGAAAGCGTGGCGAGCGTGGAAATATCGTCATCGTTGAATGCGTTGGGTTCGGTGCTTTGCACGTCCAACACGCCGATTGTGATCTCTGACACGCGAAGCGGCACAGCCATTTCTGAGCGCGTCTGCGGCAGGTCGGGGTTGTTGAAGAAAACCGAATCCGATCCAACGTCAAGGGCGATGCGTGGAAGGTTTGTGGCGGCAACGTACCCAACAATTCCCGATCCCACATGCAAGCGGTGCGCGCGGTTAAGCATTTTTCTTCCGCCCTCGCTGTTGGTCGCTTCCAGCACGGCGTATTCGTTGCGGTCATCGAGAAGGAAGATGCCGATGTGATAAAACTTAAACTTTTCGCTCACCAAATTTGTGATCAATGGCAGAAGGGTATCGAGTTTGTGCTCGCTTGTGATCACTTTTGAGATTTCGCCGATCGATTGCAAATCCTGCGCTCTTTGGGTGCTTGTCAGGTTTGCGGCTTCCAATTCGCGTGAACGAGAAACAATGGCGGCCTTATCGGCTTCCAGTTCATCAGCCATTTTATTAAACGCGTCCGCAACCTTGCCGAGTTCATCGGATGATTCTACAGGCACACGCGCAGTCAGGTCTCCCACGGCGATCTTTTGAGAGGTTTCCGCAAGTTGGGATAGCGGTTTGCTAATAGACGCCATAATGTTTTGCCCGAGAAGGAATGCGCCTGCGACGCTGACGAGTGCCACAAGGGCAATCACATAAAACTGCAAGACGAGCGAATTGATACGAGCCGCCACTCCCTTTTGTAAACCTTCTGAGCTGGCATCATAGAAGGATAGGCTTGCGCTCCGAGCCGTATCTAATTTTTCATTTGCATCCCTGATGGTGTTATCCGAGAGTTGGGGGTTGGAGCCGAGCCTGTTGAGCGTGTCGATCACGGCGGCAATGGCTGTGTGGTATTCAACTAACGCGGAACTGAGGGATGTTATTTCTGTAGTTGAAGTATTTTGAACGGCAACGTTTATGTTCCTGTCCATCCTTGCAAGACTGCTTGCCAATGTTTCGGAGAGAATCCGCACTCGAATCTGGTCGTCACTCGTTAGCGTTTCTGCGCTGCCATACGAGTTAATGGTTGTGCGCGCCTCAGTCAGCAAAGTCTGGTTTTGCGGTAGATTCAACAGCACCGCGTCCATTGTGTAATAGGTATCCAGATCTGGGTCAAGGATCAAATACGAATAATCGCCTATCCGCGATACTAGCAGGCTGATTTCATCGAGTATCTTGCCGTGCGAATCGAGTATTTCCTCTGTAGAGCTGTCTTGGATGGAACCTTTCAAAGCCGTCCAAAGTGATTGGATCGAGTCTTCTTCGGCACGGAATTCAATGGAAAGGATTTCCTGGCTCTGGACGAATTCATAGTTTTCAAATTTGGCGTCAACCAGCCCCTGCGCCGCCTGCACCTCGGGGAATTCGGCTTCGCCGTTCAGGTAACTTAAACTGACAACCTGATGTTGTTGAATGGCATCCGTAAGACTCCACAACGAGCGGAGGTAGAGCGTTCCGAATAATTCGTGGGTTCCGTAACGGTCTATGCGTTCCGTCTGGTTGCGGATCAGGGGAACGAACGCAATGATCGGAAGCAGAAAGATCACGGTGATCACGTTGAATTTACGCGGATACGTGAGGCTTGAAAACCAATTGGCGATTGCGGTGGTAATTCTTTTCATTCTGTCATGAATCCATATTGGGCTTCGGGATTATTCCGTTTCATCATCCTTGTTGATCTGGATGGACACCTCGGCTCCTGGAAGGGTTTGACGCAATTCCAAGACGGCTGTTCTAAATAATTCTTCCACATTGTTTTGCGCGCTGATCTTCGCGGCAATCTCGCCGATGGCGCGTTCTTTAGCGGCGCGTTTCTGGCTATCCTCGAAAAAGCGCGCATTTTCCAACGCCAGCGCGGCGCGTTCGATGATCGCGGAGACGATATCCAATTCATCCTTATCCCAGTGCTGGTTGCTTGGGGTGCGTACTTCCACGGTGCCAATCGGTTCGCCGCGCATGGTGATCGGCAAGGAGATCGAGCCGGTTCGCTTCTTCGGCTGTGCCTCAGATTCGCTCGACTCGCGCGCGGCTTCCTCTCTCCCATTATGGTCGTATAAAAGCGTTGCGCGCGCGCCCGAATGGCGGATGCCAACAAGTTTTCGGCGCTGAGTGAATTCTTGCCATTGCGCGCCCGCGAGTTGGCGTGAGAGCGCTTCAGATTCGGCGAGTGCTTTCCGTGTTTCCTCATGCTGGCGCGCGTTTTGAATTGCGACACTTACCTGATCCGCTAGAATCGATAAGGCATCCACATCTTCGTCACTGAACGCGTTTACATCCTTGCTTTGCACATCCAACGCGCCGATGACAACATTTCCCGCCAGAAGGGGGAGGGCGATTTCGCTGTGAGTATCCGGTAGAAATGGGTTGTTGAAATAGATAGCGTCTTGACCCGTATCGAGAGCAACGCGAGGCTTTCCTGTGCTAGCGACATTACCGACAATGCCGGTCTCGCCAACCTTGAGTTTGTGCCGATTAGCGAGCATTTTTTTACCGCCTTCACTATTGGATGCGCTAAGGATCGCGTAGTTTTGCTGAGAGTCGAGCAGGAAGATGCCAACATGATAAAACCCAAATTGCCGGCTTATTGTTTCGGCTATCTTAGGTAGCATTGCGTCCAGCTCTTGCGTCGAGCCGATGGTTCGCGCAACACGCGCAATGGATTCGAATTGGCGGGCGCGGACCTCATTCCGTTTATTCGCATCGATCAACTCCGACGTGCGGTCCGCCACGCGTTGTTCGAGACCAGCGAGCGTTTCGCGGAGGCGGCTTGTCATCGAGTTAAAGGCTTTGCTTAATATCCCGATCTCATCAACCGCCGATGTGTCGGCTTGGGCATTCAAATCGCCGGCTATGATCTGGTTTGCCGTTTGTGTGAGCGTTTGGATCGGCGCAGTAATGATCCTGCCGATGGCCAGGCTGATCACTAGGGCTGTGGCGAGAATAATGACGAGTGTAAAGTAGGTTTCCAGTGCGGCGGCGCGAGTTTGGCGCGCTGTTTCGTTCCTCGCTGTAACGATTGCCCCTTCGAATTCCTCCGCGGGGACGATGATCCCGATGCTATACCCGTTGATCTCAATGGGAGCGTATGCCAGATACATATCGATGTCATTGACGGGGATTTTCGTTAACCCGCTTCCGCCCGACACCATACGGTTCGTAAACTCCCTGATTTCTTGCGGTCCTCGACCCAGAATCGAGAATTTGTAATATTCCTCTGGTACGATTTCATCAGGCTCGACCTCGAATAATTCATAGCCGCTCTGCGGCATGGAGATAATGCGTCCCGCGTCGTCCAACATGAACGCGAACCCGGTCTGGCCAATGCGCATGGCTCCAATTTGCTCCGTGATCGTGGCAAGTTTCACGTCAGCCGCGATCACCCCGCTGAAGGTTTCGCCGAAATACACAGGCGCGGATACTGTAACAACCAGCCCGCCTCCTGTCGCGTCCACATAGGGGATGGACCATCGCGCCTTTCGTTCCGGGTTGAAAAGCGGCGACGATATTTCGTAGTATGGCCGCCTGGTAGCGTCGAAATCTGGGGGTAGAAGGGTTGCCAGTTCGATATTTGGGTAATAGCGCGTAATGCCGCGATCGTCAATTCCGTAAATCGCTAGCATGGATGAGTTTGCTTTGAGAACCTCTGGGGCGTAAAAATCAAGATAGGCGGAAACATTTAAGCTGGCGAGAATACCTTCCGATAATTCGTATTTTGCCGGTATGAACACCGACGAAGCATCGCTGGCTGGGTTGCCGTAATGACCCTCCGGTAATTGGAAAAGACTGGCGCTTGAGTCCCAATATTGCCCGAGCCCCAGGTCGTCTTTTTGTCTTTCAAGATTGCTCCAGTACTCAGCAAGTTTTGATGTCTCGTCGGCAATATCTTCAAACGAGTGGTTGATAACGTTTGTTTGAAAGGTGAGGTCATTGATTAATTGCTCTTCGGCGAGCAGGCTGACGCTGGTTTCAAGCCTGGATGACAACGTGTTACTTATTCTTGTTCTGTTAGTCACGGCTGTGTACGCGCCAAGCCCAAGCGCCAATAAACAGGTGATCAAGATGCCCAGCGTGATCTTGCCTCTGACGCTTAAGTTCCTAAACCTTCGAGTTAAGCCGACCAAGAAAAGCGTGAAGATCGCGATAGCCGTAAAAGCAATGATGCGGACGGTCAATTCGGGGTTCATGAGTTGTTCCTGTCGCTGAACTTGATCAAAACTTCCGAGCCGCCGAGCACGCGTTCCAATTCCACCGCCGTTGCTTGCAGGATGTTTTCGACATTGAGCGAGCCGCTGATGCTGGAAGTTGCTTCAGCAATCATGCGTTCCTTTGCCGCTCTTCGACGCGCATCTTGGAAAAGGCGCGCGTTTTCCATGGCAAATGCGACGCGCTCGGCGACGGCTTCCATCAGGCTGAGTTCATCCTCTTTCCATGCCCGACTGGGATCGCTGGCTTCAACATGGAGCACGCCAATGATTTCGCCACGCAGTTTGACGGGGATTGTTGCTGTGGCGTGCGTTCTTTCGGCTCCATTGGCAATTCGTGAAATCAAGTTGCCAGAATCGACCGCCGAGACAATGTCTGAATTTTCCAGAGGCGATTCGAGTAACTCGATTCGTCCCGCGTTGTAGCGGAAACCCGCTTGTTCGGTCTTTTGCGCGGTGCGAGACCATTCGGTGCGGATGAAATTATTGAATACTTCCTGCACTTGCTTGGCGGATGCGCGCGCTTCTGTCAGCAAGCGGGCGTTCTCGATCGCAATTGCGAGCTGGTTAGCGAGCGTGCCCAATGCCCGGTAATCTTCTTCGCTGAATGCGCCGGCTTCAATACTTTGCACATCTAATACGCCGATGGTCTGGTTGGACACGATCATCGGAAGAGCAATTTCAGAGCGGGTGTCTGGGAGGTCGGGATTGTTGAAAAAAACGGCATCCGCTCCCACGTCCAGCGCGATGCGTGGTTTGCCGGTCTGTGCGGCAAAACCAACCACCCCGGTCCCGAGCATCAGACGGTGCCTTCGGGCAAGCATCTTTTGCCCGCCGGCGCTGTTTGCGGCTTGCAAAATGGCGAATTCGCGATCCCTATCCACCAAGAATATGCCCACATGATAAAAACCGAACCGTTCGCTGATGAGTTGAGATGCGGCGGAAAAAATCTTATTTGGGTCCTGCACCTGAGAAATGGCTTGCGATAATTCCGCGATGGCTTCGAGCTGAGAGGCGCGCCGTGAGGTCATACTGTTGACTTGGTTCAGTTCTGTGGTTCGGTCAAGCACTCGTTGTTCCAAATCATTGGTAAGTTTTTCGAGTTCGCGGTTAGAGTCGCCGATTTGTTTTAAGCGTTCCCGTTCGATGCTGGTGCGAAAAACATTAATTCCAAACAGGATTGCCGCCATCGAGAATGTGATCCCGGTGATCCTGATGATGCTCAGATTGGCATCGGTTAAATATTTTGGATCGGCATAGGACCTTATGTTCAGGGTGGCGACAAGGGTGAGGGCGATCAGAATGATGAAACCGCGTTGTGAGAGAAGTGCGCTGGCAAGTATCAACGAGAAGGGCACAATGGCGTTGATCGCAGAATCAATGCTGTTGGCCGAGCCGACGTAGATCGTGATGTAGCCAACTGACGTGAATACGAATGAAAAAAAGTAGGCCCCAGCTTGGTAGTACGGTGTTCGACTCAACGCATAAGCGCCAAAACCGATCACGAGAAACACAAGAAAGGTTTGTGGCGATGTGGGACTGGAAAAGATGGCTAAGGTCATTGCAAACAGCAAAATTAATGTGAGGGAGGCGAGCAATTGCGCGCGCCGTTGTTCCCCAATCTCGCGGATTGACGGATGCGGTTTCGTGAGGAATGCCCAAACCCGGGCGATCAGGCTGTTCGGTCTTGTTTCCATAGATGTGCTCGTCTTCTACTTCGGCTTTGAGCCGTTTTCCGGGACCGTTTCATCGCTAATCGCTTCCACCCTCCCTTGATGGGAGGAGGGATTAACTAGTTGGAAGGTTACGGTGGTTGTTCGTAGGGATTTCCCAAGCTCCTCCACCGTATCCCGGACGATCGAATCCAATTGATACGAAGTGCTTAATTTGGAGGATAATTCGCCTAAAAACGCTTCGCGCTGGGCGCGGTTTTGCGCTTCTTCGAGCAAACGGGAGCTTTCCAGCGCAAGAGCCACCCGTTCTGCCGTTGCTTCAGCCATTGCATTCTCGTCATCTGTGAGTTGGCGCGTTTGATCTGCCGGGTTTATTCTTAACCTGCCAATGACCTGGCCGCGCAAACGGACCGGAACCATGATGCCATTACCTGACTGTACGGGTTTTGTAATTTCATGAAGTGCTTCCAACTTAATGCCATCATAACGATAGCCTTTTGCATCTGCAGAATCGGCAATTTCCTTCCAGCCTTTGCCGATCAACTGTCGTGACGCGATCTCCGCTTGTTGTAAAGCGCCGCGCGCGTGTTCTGCCGTGCGCGCATTTTGAATGGCGATGGCAATTTGATCTGCCAGAATCTGCAAGGTCGCAACATCTTCCTGGGTGAACGCGGCTTCTTGGGCAGATTGGATATCAAGAGCGCCAATAACAAGCTCCTTTGTTTTCAACGGTAGCGCAAGCAACGATTTGGCTTCTGGGTGTTCAAAGCCGTGGAGACTGTTTTCGGTAGGATGTCCGACTCGCGGCTCGCCTCTTTCGGTGACGATACCGATAAGCGATTCGGAACCAACCCTTACCCTGCTTCCGTCTAGTTGGCTTTGTTTCCCTTCGTCGCTGCTGGACGCGCTCAGCGTCGCCGACTGTCCGGAGTCCTCAAGCAAGTACACTCCAACATGTTCGAACTTGAACCTGTCGCTCACTGCTTCTACTACAACCGGAAGCAGACGTTCGAACTCTTGAACCACCGTAATAGTTTTTGCAATGGCGGCAATTCCGCCAATACGTTCCGCGCGTCGTTTAAGTTGTTCGTTCGCCACGAGCAACTCTGCCTGGTTTTCCTCTAGTCGAGCGCGCGCCATCCTTAGATCGCGATTTACAGATTCAAGATCTCTTGCGCCGGCTTGTGTGCGGACAATTGCGCCTTCAAGGCTTGAAAGAATAAATGCCATCAAACCCGTAAAAATACCGATGACCACGCCAATAGCGATCAACGTTGTATAGGGGCTTGTAAAGTACTCGGCGGGTTGGAAGAATTGATTTACTTCCGCATAAGCAAGACCAAACCCGGTAATGATGGTCAGAGCAGAGAACGCTAGCGCTCCTCGCCACCCTACCAGCAAACCCGCCGCAAGAAGAACGATAAAGTTCCCGAGAAATGAGTCGTCGCGAATTCCAACCCCTAAAGCCGCCGAGCCGTTTACGACAACCCACAGGAGAGATATCAGCAACGTGCCTGCCGCTCTTGTATAGCCATATCGCGACAGGATCCAAATTCCAAGGATCAGCAAGAATGTGCCGATCAATGCCCAGTCGAAGGAGTTGATCTCGAATTGCGGAGCAATGACTTTGAGCGATATTTCGGTGACGAGGATCGCGCCCATGAAAACAAGCGCGATGATATGAACATAAAATGCCTGGCGCGATTTGTTATCGTCGCCGGGGTATTTTACGGGAGTTAGGTAATTAACAACAGTTTGCCACATGGCTGCGCCTTTTAAGGGTCGATCGCTTCAGGGTTGCTTTCCAGTTCAATGGTGACCTCGGCGTTACCGATCCTTCTGCCAAGCTCCTCCACGGCTGTTTGGAGGATTGTGTTGCGATCGCTAACGGCTCCAATCTTATTGGCGATCTCGCCGATCGCCCGCTCTCGCGATGCTCGACGTTGCGCGCCGTTCACAAGGCGCGCGTTTTCAAGGGCGAATGCGGCGCGGTCGGCAGCGGCTTCGAGCAGAGACAGCTCGTCTTCCGTCCATTCCCGCTTGCCTTTTTTCGGTCGAACTTCCAGTATGCCAATCGTCAGCCCGCGGAGTTTGATGGGAACGGTCACGTTGGCTGATTTCTTGTCCAGTGAAAGACCGCCGGTCTGAACGATCGATTTTTCGCGCGCAAACCTAACCTGTCCGTTCAGCGGCGTTACCTGCCTCCCGTCGAATATGAAACCGGTTTGCTCGATCACTTGGTTGAAGTTTTTCCATTCCAAGTGAACATATTGCTCAATCGTTGCTTGTGATTCTGCGAGTGATGCTTTCGCTTCGTTATAAAGTTTGGTGGTATTGATTCCGGCGGCTACTTGGTTTGCAAGTGCGGTCAGGAGATCGACCTCTTCTTCACCAAAGGCATATTTATGAGGGCTCTGAATGTGCAGAACGCCAATGATTTTTTCCCTAACCTGCAAAGGGATGGCGAGTTCCGAGCCGGTTGACGGGCGGCCGGTTTCTTCAAGGCGCGCGCCATCCGTTGCCACGTCCGAGACGACACGTACTTCTCCTAGAAGTGCGGTGGTTCCAACGATGGTGTTGGTATTTGCAAGGATGCGCTCATTATGTTGATGGCTGTCTGTGGCTGCCAGGGTTAGGATATCCGAATTCAGTTCGCCGTTGAGCAGATAAATCGAGGATCGATAATTTTCAAATTGTTCCCTAACCAACCCGATGACTTCATGGAGCAGGGAATCGATATCCTGCGCCAATGTGATCCGCCGAGCCGCATTGGCAACAAACTGGAATTTTGCCGATTGTTTTTCAAGCGCAAGCGTGCGTTCATGTACTCGTTGATCGAGAGCAATTTGCGATCGTTCGAATTCCAGGTTTTTTTGGCTTACTTCCTGATTTAGAACAACGAGGCGATCCTGGCGGATGCCGGCAATTGCGGCAAAGGTGCCCAAAATAAATGGTGCGCTGTCAATGATCCATAGGAGCGGTTCTGTGAAATGCAACGATCGAATAGATTCGAACGAAAACGGCTGATCGAGATCAGCAAAGCGAAGGATCGTGGCGGTGACCGGGAATAGGAAACCAAACCCGACGCCTAATATGGTATATCGCAGGATGTTTGATCGAGAGCGGTGTTTGGAGAGATTATCCATAAAAATCGAATCGATGATAGACGGGGCTTACGCTTGTCCGTCATTCCCGGTCGTGCTTGCCAGTTGAATTATGACATCTGTGTCGGTCAGGACGTTGCCAATCTCGCGTACCGTGGTTCGCAAAATTGATTCGTAGTCACTCGACGAGCCGATCAAACTTGCAATCTGGGATATCGCCTGCTCGCGATTTGCCCTGATCTGAGCTTCCTCATACAAACGGGCGCTTTCGAGGGAAGATGCCAGGCGATCAATGGCTTGCTCGAGAGTTGTGACAATCGTTTCGCCGCTCCCTTCCCTGAGTTTTGCCTGAACAATGCCGATGGTTTGTCCGCGGAATTTGATTGGTATCGCAATCTCCTGGTTTGCAGTAGCAACGGGTGTGGCAACGGTGATTCCTTGTTCGATCGCCTTGCGCCCAATCCCGGAGATTTCTTCAGAAGGCTCAATGCGGATGTTGTCGAATCGGTACCCTCGATTCTGGAGTTGGCGGGCAGTGATAAATTTTCTCCATCCCTCGCGGGTATTTCTTCCATAGGCTTGTTCCAAGTCTGATAAATAACGACTGGATTCCTGTGAAAGTCTGGAACGCTCGATGGCAGACGAGAGTTGATCGGCAATGATCTGCATTACAGACAAATCGGCTTGGCGGAAGGCGCCCTCTTTTTCGCTATGGATATCGAGAACACCGATAGTTTTATTTTCAGATTTCAATGCCAGAATGATTTCGGATCGCGATTCCGGTAGGAAGGTATCTGAGAACTGGGTGGCGCTGAACCGCACGTCTGGGGCGATTCGAGCCTCGCCGGTCTTCGCCACAAAGCCAACCACTGTTTCAAAGTTGACCGGTAACCTAAATTTTTGTTGAATGCGGCTTTTACCGGCTTTGGTCGGCGATGATGCAAGGATGGCATGCGTGCCGTCTTTTTCCAATAAAAAGATCCCTACAAACGAACACTCAAGTCGGCTCATGAGCAAGTGGCCCACCCGTTCGAGGGTTTTATTCAAGTCGCGTTCCGAGGCGGAAAATTGGGAGATCTCGGTTGCAACGCGTAACCGCTTAGCTTGTTGTTCCAGTTCGTGGGTGCGATCGGCAATTCGTTGTTCAAGGTTGGATATGGAACCGCGCAATTGTGTTGTCATTCGGTTGAACGCGCGAATGAGCACGCCAATCTCATCGCCTTCCGACTCCACGTTCACATAAGAAGCGGAATGCCCTTCGGTAATTTCTGCCGCAGCGCGGGTTAACGCTTGAATGGGGGAGAGCGTTCGACGTGTCGAAGTGATCAAGATGAAGGCGCCCAAGAGCAACACAGCCAGGGTTACCAGCCCAGCCACGGCAATACGATTATTCTGTTCGTTGGTCAGGTGCGTGTGGTTGTATACGATATCAAGCGCACCCAGCAGGTTACCCGAGAAATCATACAAAGGCGATGACATGACCGCGTATGAATTCCCGTTCACTGTGGGGTGAATAATTGTGGTTTCACCTTCTTGAACGCGTAGGTAGTTTTCAGTTTTTGCGGTAATTTGGTTGCCTTGCGTGGATGCAAAAACTACAAAGTTCGAGTCTTCCACTGGCGGGGCGTTGACTGTGCTCGACGCTAATCCTTGGACCAATAAAATTCTCCAATCCCCGCCATACTTCTCCTTCATCCGGGCTAACAATGACGCGTCCAGCCCGACTGCAATTTCAACACAACCTATATATTTGCCTCGATTAAAAACCGGCGCAACCCCCACGATGCCGAGGGTGTTCTCGTTGATCACCAAGCCGGATACCGGTTGGTTGTCCGAATTGACCGCCATTACTGCAGGGCTTGCGACAAAAGGCGATTCATTCGTATCATGGCTTGCCGAATATAAAAGTGAGCCGTCTGGTAGATGAAATTGATATGTAACGATGTTAGATCTGTCGGCTAGTTCTGTAAAAACCGGTTCGGAAATACTTGTCAACATTTGGGTGTCGCGTTTTGTAATGGCGTCCTGCACATCGATTGAGTTAGCAGATTGCAAAGCCAGAGAGATGGCTAATCGCTCCTGGTTGGCAAGTTCGGCTTTGAACGAGTCGTTAAATGACGCCATGCTTGCCTCTTCTGAGGCGTGCGACGCGTTGTGGAGATTCACGTAAAAATACCCAAATAGGCCGGCGAGCAAAATCACCAGCAGGATCAGCGTCGGGGCGAGTAGTTTGCGCGTTAGGATCATGGTGCGTTCTTTCGCGCTGGCTGCCTACTAGCCGCTGGATGTGGTTGCGCATCCTGTTCGGATTGTTGCACGAGTACAATGGTTGCCTCTTCTACTCCGGGGATTTGTCCGAGTTCGCGAGTAGCGGTTTGAAGAAGAGAATCGACATCGAGCGCCTGGCTGAACCGGAAAGCAAGACCGCCAACGAGTTGCTCTTGTTTTGCTCGCGCAGTGGCGTCTTCCAGTAGGCGAATGTTTTCGATAGCCAGCCCGGCTTGTGTTGCAACCTCGTCGATCATCTCCCGGTCCTGTTGATTCAATGGCGCGGCATCCTTTTTGGCAAGCGTGATTTTGCCGATCTTTTGTCCTCGCAAAGTTACTGGAATTTGAACGCCCTCCCTTGAATCTGCATCGACGGGTTTTTCAGCGCGCATACCAAGCGGAGTATAGGTGACGACCTTGGGCTTACCCTTTAATTTTTGATCCCATGCGTCGTGCGTCCGTGATGCTGTGATTGATTCTAACTGCTTCAACGCCGCTTGCGATTCTTCCAGCAGGCGCGCGTTGTCTATCGCAACTGCCAATTGGTCGGCAAGGGTCTCGAAGACATCCGTGTCTTGTGTTGCGAATGCAGATGGCTTGTCGGACTGAACATCCAAAACGCCCAACAAGCGACCTCGGATGAGAAGAGGCACTGCGATCTCAGAACGCGTCAAGGGTAGATCGGGATTGTTGAAAACGGTTGCATCAGCACCAACATCAGCGATGATTTTCGGTTTTTTTGTTTGAGTCACGTAATTTACAACGTCTTGTGCGCTAGGTCGTAAAGAGTGTTCTTGTTTCATCATGCGCTTCCCGCCTTCAGAAGAGGCGGAGCGCAGAGTCAGTTCATCCCCGGAGTCGTTGACTAAATAAATTCCCGTATGATAGTAGCCGAATTGATCAGAGACAAGTTGAACAAAGGTGTTCAGTAAGCGCGGCAGATCCTGTAATTCGCCGGCTTGTCGTACGATATACGATGCGGCGCGGAGTTGGTCGGTCCTGCGCGTGATTACCTCTGTTCGTTCCGCTACCAAGCGTTCAAGGTCGGTGATTAACTTGTTTAAGTTCTCGGTCATCGCGTTGAAGTTCGTTGCGAGTTCGGCTAACTCACGAGTGCGTGGAATGTTGTAAATCTTGCCGGAAAAATCGCCCTTGCTGATGCGGTTTGCGGCGTCCTTTAACTCAATGATCGGTTTGGCAAGGTAGTTTGCGATCAAAAACCCAGTAAAAATAATGGCTATATAGGCGATGATGTTGATGACAATCAATCTGTTGCGAAATATCACTTCATTACGAAGGATTGTCGTTGCAGATATGTCCACGCCAAGCACCCCAACGAGTCTTTTGTCGGTCGTGTAGATCGGTGTATAGGCGGATAAGAAAGACCCAAATTCATCCGTGTAAATTTCCTGCTCTACTACAGTGCCAGACATGCTGTCAAAAAGGGCGATGAGGGTTTCGCTGGGTTCCAGGTAAATATCGCCATACGCAGAAATGTCCGGTTCGCCAGGCGCGCCTGCATCGACAACGAAAGAAATGGCGTCTCCGGACTTCCTCATGGTGTAAACGAACGCCAGATCGGGGTCTGATTGTTTGATCCTTAAATTCACCGCGTGAATCTGTTGAAAGAACTCATCGCCCTGGTTGGCGACCTGTTCAAACACGTCGCCATTCTGTTGATATCCGGCCAGCGTGGCAATATCCTCCAGCCGTTTGCGCAAGTTCTCCCGTTGCTCCATTTTGAAATTGAGGTAGAAGAAATAAGTCACAACCGCTGTTGAGAGCGCTGCCAGAAGGGTGAGCGCAATTGCGAGCCGGGAAAAAAGTGTGGGGTGTCGCTGCGTATCCATGGGCTATTCTGCCTCGTCCAGCGTCAATTCGATAGTGGCGCGAGATGCATCGTATCGTCTGCCCAATTCTTTCACAACGGTCTGCATAACGCCTTCCACTGTTGTGGATGCCCAAATTTTTGAGTTGATCTCAGATAACATACGCTCACGCAAGGCGATCTGCCTCGATTCGCTCACCAGGCGCGCGTTTTCGAGAGCCACTGCGGCTTGTGTTGCCACAGCGCTGACGAGAGATTCCTCCTCCGGCGTCCATTCCTCCGGGCTTTCGAGCCGTATCTGACCCAGAATTTGATCGCGCAGACTGATGGGGATTTCCATCTGACGGGCTTTCTCGTCTGACTCGTCGCCGACACCGTATTCCAACTCCTCGGGCTGGCTGGTGATTCCACTCCAGCCGGTGAACAAGTATTGCTTTTGGATCGCGCGTAGTTCCCGTATATTTTGCTGCGCATCCTGAAACAAGCGGGCATTCTCAAGGGCGATGGCAACTTGATTCGCCATGTTTTGTAAGGTACTGACCACATCTGGACTAAAATCGGTTTCGCGGACGGAATGAAGGTTAAGGGCGCCAATGACCCTGTCGCTGGCTAGTAGCGGAAGCGCGAGTTCAGAACGGGTATATGGAAGCACTGGCAGGTTGGCGCGATACTTTTCGCCTGTAGTATGAGGGTACGATTTAGGAGCCCGGTCACGGATGGCGAGCCCAACAAGATTGCTACTTGAAACATCCGTCCGGTGCCGGCTTTTCAAGAGTAATTTCCCCGCCTCTCCGCTGGCTTCTTTGAGTTCAGCCCACTTTTCACTGGAATCAAGCAGGTACACGCCTACAAAATAATATCCAAATTTTTCAGTGAATAAGTTGACGATGCTTGAGAGCATTTCTGAGGGATCCAAACTCGATGCGGCAACCCGCCCGATCTCATTTGTGGCTGATAATTGCTTTGTCCGTTCTGTCACTTGCTGTTCGAGATAGCCTTGCAGGGATTCGAGGCGCGCCACCATACGATTAAAATGGATGATCACGATTCCAAGTTCGTCTGTTGCGCTGATCGGCGCTCTTGCAGATAGGTCGCCTTGTTCGATGCGGTCAAATGTTTTGAGAAGGTCGGTTACCGGATCTGAGATTGACCGTGAGGCAAGATAGGCGATTGCGATTCCCAGAGCGAGGACAAGAACACTCAAGGCAATGATGTGTGTTTGAAGATCCTGAAAGATCGTCGAGATATCCTTTGTGAGCAGGATCCGGGACGCTTGTTGGTAGCCGATGGGGGCGAGAATGAGAATGCTGATAATGATGATGGCAAACATGAGGACAAGGAACTTGGATAGCACTAACACTCCTGCCCGACCCTTCATTTGACTTTCGAAATCTTCGGGGGTTAGTAACAGCCGAAATGGCAGAGTGAAGCGACCCAAGAGAAAAGTGGCAAGTATGGCATATCCTAATACTGCGGCGCTTCCGCCCATCAGGATAGAGATCGCATTTCCTGGTACGAGCGCGCTTGTCGATGTTGATCTGTCTGAAATTGCAACTAAAGCGGTTGTCGGGATTACATTAAGAACAAAGGCGATTGCAACGGAAGCAAGTCCATAACGAATCGTCAAGCTGGTCAACTCGCGCCAGGCGGCAAGTTCATCGTTGGGTGGGGTGATGGTGGATGGTTTACCGGATATTTCGTCCAGTCTTTTTCTGGCGGTGGTTGTCAATCTCATGCCTACGAGTAGTAAAGTTAAAAAAGTAACCACAATCAGAGCGGGAGCGAGAATGGCAAGAAAGCCTGGTTGCAATTCGCCGCTTGGAGTGTTGACGCGAATCGAAACAATTCCGGGTATCGCGCCCAAAATGGCGATCACTTGTACGAGTCCGATGATAAGCGCCAGGTGCCAGCCGCCTAGTCGGGCAAAGAGACGTTCAAAAGAAATGTTAGAACTCATGCTGGCTGACTTTCCTGATCTTTCTTGTCGTCGACGCCGACCGCAAGTTTGATTCGCGCGCTGGTTGCGCCAACGGCGCGAGTAAGTTCGCTGGCGGTCGTTGCGAGGATGGCTTGCATGTCTGTGGTGCGCCGAATTTTGTCGGATATTTCAAAGATGATTCTTTCGCGCTCTGCCTGCGAGCGGATTTGTTCGAGAAGGCGCGCGTTGGCAATGATCGCCGCGAGACTGCTTCCCAATGTTCCGAGTAGTTCCTCATCGTTCTCTGTATACGCCCCAACTTGCTCGCTTTCCACATTCAAAACGCCCAACAATTCACCTCGGTAGAGCAGGGGAATTGCCAATTCAGATTGCGTGTTCGGGCTACCTTCAATATAGCGCGAGTCCTGCCGAACATTCGCGACGCGCAAGGGTTTGCGGTGTAAGGCTGACCAGCCGGTGACGCCGCTTCCGAGCGTGATGGATTGTTTGTAGATCTCATCTGCATACCCAACCGCGGCTTTGACCTCCAGGGTATTCTTTTCTTTATTGAGCAACAGGATGGTAACGCGATCGCCGCCCAATGTCACTTGCAGTCCATTCACCGCGGAAGAAAGCGCTTCGTCTAGTGTGGTTCCCGACGCCGCGGTGGTGGTGATGTGATGAAGCAGGCGGTGTTGCGCGAGATGTTCTTGTGTTTCCGAGAACAATTCGGTGTTGATCACTGCGATTGCCAATTGGTCGGCAAGGATTTGTAGGATGCGCAGATTATCGCTGGCAAAAGCATACGCGCGTTCGCTTTGCACATCGAGAACGCCGAGGATGCGATCCGCTACTTTTAAAGGGATCGCCGCTTCTGCGCGAGTATCTGGCAAGACCGGATTCGGATAATAAGTGGCGTCTCGCGTCGTGTCGTTCACAACGAGGACTTCGCCTTTGCCCGCCACGAAGCCGACGATCGACTTTGAACCAACGCCAAGTTTGTGGTTTGTTCGTTTCAGTTGGGCGCCTGCGTCGCCGGTAGACCCGCGCACCACGACAAACTCACCAGGCATATCCTTTAGAAAAACAGACGCGTGATAAAAATTGAACCGTAACCGAATTAGATCTACCGCTTTTTGTAGCAACTCGTCCAGGTCGAGCGAACTGCTGATATCGCGCGCGATTTCGGCGGCGGTTTCGAACTGCAATACGATCTGCTGGCTTTCATTCAACAACCGAACATTATAAATGGCGCCAGAGATCTGGCTTGCAACTGCGATGGCAAATCGCAAGTCGTCATCGTCAAAACTGTATTCTTTTTCCAGATCTTGCACAATGAGCGCGCCGATGGCTTCTCCGCGCACCAATAGGGGCACGCCCATCCACGAGCGTGGAGGTTTGCCGGATATTTTCGCTCCCATGGCTATGATCCGTTTTTCGGTATCTGAAACTACCATCAAAGGCTCGCGTGTGCGGATGAGAATGGATGTGAGCCCCTCGCCGAGCGGGAAGGTATCGAGGGATGAGAATTGTCCCTCTTCGTACAGGTAAGGGATGCTGATCGAATTGGTCGACTCATCGTAGAGCGCGATCACAAATCCATGATCGCCTATGACATTAATGAATTGATCGTGAATGGAGGAATAAAGGGTTTTCAAATCGACGACGGTCGCCGCACTGGATGCGAGAACTTGTAGCGCCTTGGTTTCCAGGGAGCGCCGTTCGTGCTCCACAGGTTGCGATGGTGTCGTGGATTTTGCGACAACTTTAGTCGCCAGCTGGATCGTGCGCTGAAACGCGTCGATCAATTCGTCGCTGATGGTCTGACCTGGTCGCGCGCCGAGCATTACCAAACCGCGCATGTCCGCGCCCTGCATCACGGGGATGAACGCGGCAGACTCGCACTCGAACTGACGAATATAGTGGAGCATATTAAACTGAGTCAAAGATTCGGGCAATGATCTTCCGCTTGCCGCATCCACCCTGACAAAACCGCGCGTAAGATGCCCTTCAATATCTCGGACAGACAATTCATGCCCGCGCGGAATCGTCGCCTGCGGTTCCCTCGCGCGCGGATCTGAATATTGGGCGAGTTGCAGGCGATCTCCATTGGCAACAAAATAAGCCGTGAAAAAGAACGCGTTTCCTTCAGGAATATTTTGGTTCATTGAAATCTAAGTTGTCTAACTGAATTCCCAGACCGACTCGCCGTTTAATATTCGACGGATCTGATCGGGAAATTTATCCGGGTCGAGCGGCTTTCCGAGGAAACCATCGAAACCGGAATCCTTTGCCTTGTTCATCTGATCAGTGCTTGCCTCGGCGGTGACGGCGATGATCGGGATCGAGCGTAGTTTCTCAGACGCGCGGATCTTTTTCAAAGCGCCATAACCATCCTCGTAAGGGAGGCGGATATCCATCAAGATCAGATCCAGCCGGGATAACGTATCGGCGTACTCGACCACTTCATATCCAGACGTTTTCCATTCGCAGTGAATACCCAGGTAGCCCAACATTCTGGCAATTAGCACAAAGTTAGCGACATTATCTTCAACGACCAGAACGGTCGCATCCTTTGGGATTGTCGGCTTACGGATGGGTTGGGTATCTAAAACATTTTCAGGCATGTGCTCTCCTCGCAAGGAACTTTTCTACTTCTCGAACCAATTGATCGATATCGATCGGTTTTTGGATGTATCCGTCGCAGCCGGCTTGGATGGTTTTTTCGCGGTCGCCTCGCATCACATTGGCTGTGATGGCAAGGATCGGAACTTTATCAAACCCGTTCATGGCTTTGATCTGCGCCGTCAACGTATAGCCGTCCATGTCCGGCATGTTGATATCCATTAAGATGAGATTGGGACGATTGGTCTTCAGTATTTCAAACGTCTCCTGGGCGCTGCTGGCTTCGATCAGAGAATACTGTTCCGCCAGCAATACCCGCCTCACAAGCATTCGATTTTCAGGATTATCTTCCACGTAAAGGATCAAACTCTTGCCTGGCTCGCTCATCAATGGTGTGCCTCCAGCCTGAATTTTACATACTACCTTTGGGGGATGACATGACAGCAACCTTGCAAATTCCCCAACAAAAATGTCGAGGATTTTTGCCTCGACATTTTCCCGCGGAAGCGGTGAGCGGGTGATGGGACTCGAACCCACGATATCTTGCTTGGGAAGCAAGCGTTCTACCACTGAACTACACCCGCGTGAATTTCAAAATTATAGTCACGCGAATCTTTTGTGTCAATGCGGATATAAAACCCGCTTCGCCTCGACGGGTCTACTGTTTGCGCCCTAGCAAGCGATTCGTCAACTCGAACAACGCGTCGCCCGCCTCGCCTTGCGGCTCTGCCTCTTCCAAACTTCTCAATGCAAGATCGGTCATTTGCTTTGCCGCCTCTTGCGCCGCGAACAAACCGCCTTCACTTGCAAGCAGACGTGAAACTTCAGCAACTTCCTCAGGTTGAATCGGACCCTGCGCCCAACGCTCAGCAAACTTTCCTTTTTTATCCAACCCTGCCAACACAGGCAGGGAATTTTTTCCCTCAACCAAATCGCTCGCAACGGATTTACCCGTCACATTTTCATCGCCCCAGATTCCCAAAATATCATCCTGCACCTGAAACGCGAGACCGAGATAATGCCCAAACGAGCGATAGATCTCCTGCTTCTCCTCATCCGCGCCGCCAAGCAACGCACCGATCTGACAACAAGCCGCGATGAGCGCCGAGGTTTTGCCAGAGATCATGTGCCAATAATCTTCGACTCCCAGATCGCTTCGTTCTTCATAACTCATATCAAGATATTGACCGCGCGTGAGATCAAGACATGTGTTGTGAAGAATCTCTGCCGCTTTCATTACCGCGTCGGCTGGATAATTTTCTTTCAAATCGATAATTGCCTGACTCGACATCACGAACAACGCATCGCCGACATTGATCGCCATCGGCGCGCCCCATTTGACCCAAGCAGTATCCCTGCCTCTTCGCTTCGGCGAATTATCTTGAATATCATCATGCACAAGTGAGAAGTTGTGTACCAACTCAATAGCCGCCGCCGCAGGTAGCGCAAATTGCCAATTTGCGCCACAAGAAGACGCAGTCAACAACACCAACAGCGGACGAATCCGCTTGCCCGTCGCTTCGGGACCCGCGCCTTCGCCCGTCCAGCCCATGTGATAGGTGAGCATCTCGTGGAATGGTTTTGTGCGCGGCGCATCCAACCGCGAGACTTGCTTTTGAAGTTCCGCTTCGACAGCGGAGAACAATTCTTTTGTGTCCATGCGTTAGAAAATTCCCATGTGAGTTAGTTCGTCTTCCAAATGTTTAGGCGATGTGAAATGGATTGTAACAAATCCCATACGCTTTGCTTGCTCGATATTCGCCAGCGAATCGTCAATGAATAAACATTCACTCGCAGGCTTGCCGATTTTATCGAGCAGGATGCGATAGATCTCAGGCTCGGGCTTTATCGCTCGGACTTCTGCTGAAATCACCATATCGTCGAACAGATCAAAGAAGTCGTATTTCTCGCGCGCGAATGGAAACGTCTCCGCCGACCAATTGCTCAACCCATACATCGGATAACCCGCTTGCTTGAGTCGATTCAAAATTTCGACTGTGCCAGCAATTGCATCGCCAATCGAATCCTTCCAATGATCGTGATACGCCTGAAACAAATGCGCATACTGCGGAAACTTCTGCGAGTGGTCAGCCACGCCTTCTTTAAAAGTGCGACCTTTATCTTGTTGGGCATTCCATCCCGCGAAATCCACCTCATGGAAAAATTCCTTCATCGCCTCTTCATTTTCAAAGTGACGACGATACACATACCAAGGGTTCCATTCAAGCAAGACGTTCCCGAAATCGAAGATGATGGCTTTGATATTGTGAGTCATCCTGTGATTTTACTATTGGACAATCACCCAACACTTATCCTGTTCGAGCTGATAAGTATTTTCGATGAGCGTGAAGTGAAGTTTCTCGGCGTAGAACGCGATGACTTCGTAGTGGTCTCTGGCGACAAGGGCGACATAGATGATGGATTGTTTCACTGCCGTTCTTTCAAAAGTTATTGATGTGCAAGAACAGAAAATCAAAAAGGCTTAAATTATTGGGAACACTGGTATGGAAAATAGGTGGAATACGTTAGAAGTTCGAAACTAGAGTCGCGTGAACTATAACTTTTCCACCGATCAACAGATTCTTTGTAACAGTTAGTAATATCTTGTTTGTATAATTCAGTGATCGAGGATTCGGCTATTAGAAATAGTCTAGCGAATGACACAAAATAATCCATTTGTTCGGTGTCAATTGCGATGTTATAGGAACGCCTTGCACCAGATTCAATTGGATCGGAATCGGCAGTAATTCGATTATCACTAAAATCCAGGATTTGCTGGCGATCTTCGAACTGTGCTTGAATAAAAACGGAATTCATATAAATGGGTCGTGAACTGACGTTGACGACTTCGATATGGGCATTTAACGACTCGCCATCTATGGCCTCTGCTCCATTTTTAGAAACTGGAAAGAAGCTAATAACCACAGCAACCTTTTCTTGTTGGGATACTACATTAACATAAATTTGCCAAAAAAAGGCTATTACGCCTAGCGCGGCACCCACTATTACTGCGATTCTTTCAATTTGCTCCAGTCCAACTTTTTTTCTAGTTCTTGACTCAACGTCTTTTTTTGCCTTGTTTTTTTTCATTATGTTAACCATCATAAAATAATCCTGGCGTCTAAAAAAACTTGCTCCAGATATTATAGACTAGTTCACAGCATGCAGACTGCATAATTGTATATAGAATATTATATGGTTTTCCCCGAGTAACGACAATAAACAAGGGACTCTTCCTCTTCATGCGCCTCAAAGCAGACATACTCCTCTTCATCGTCGCCCTCATCTGGGGGACAGGATTCGTCGCGCAGGGCGTAGCCGCGCTCAGCGCCGCGGGCGTGAAATTCGGATTAGCTGTCTTGGAGCGAGCGCCGCGCACCAAACAATACTACAGTGATACTTATTACACCTTGATCTTCTCGCCCTTCGGATCGAACAACGGCTCTTTCTGAACCTCCGCCTGAATTTCAACGCCAAAACATTCAACAGTTACTCGCGTTCCAACTTTCGCCAATTCAATCGGCAGATATGTGTACGCAATGGACTTGTTGATCGAATACCCAAATCCTCCCGATGTGACCCAGCCGACAACTTTACCTTCGTGCCGAATCGGTTCACTGCCGAAAACGATCGTGTTCGGATCGTCAAGTGTGATGCAACACAACTTTTGCTTGACGCCCTCCGCTTTTTGTTTTTGAAGAGCTGCCTTGCCAAAGAAATCAGCGGACTTGTTCAACGCAACGGCGAATCCCAGCCCTGCCTCGTACGGAGTGTAATCGGGCGTGATGTCCGCGCTCCAGTAGCGATAACCTTTTTCAAGCCGCATGGACTCGATGGCTTTGTATCCGCCCGCGACCATGCCATGCGGTTTGCCCGCCTTCCACAATGTATCCCACAGTTGTTCGCCATATTCAGACGGCGCATAAAACTCCCAGCCGAGCTCGCCTACATACGTGACTCGCAGCGCAAGAGTTGGGATATTCCCAATCGTGATTTGTTTCGCCGTCATGTACGGGAAGGCTTCACTAGATACATTATCGCGTGTGACAGATTGCAAAACATCTCTCGCGCGCGGACCCCACAAGCCGAAGCAAGTTCTCGCGGATGTGATGTCATTGATGTAAACAGTTCCATCTAGCGGCATGTATCTTCGCAGGTGAGTCATATCGTGCGTGCCGAAGGCAGTGCCAGTCACGATTTGAAACCGATCCGTAGCGAGACGCGTCACCGTGAAGTCACATTCGATGCCGCCGCGCGCGTTGAGCATTTGAGTGTATGTCACCGCGCCGATGGGCTTGTCAATATCGTTCGCGCAAAGTCGTTGAAGAAAATCCAATGCGCCTGGTCCTTGGATTTCAATTTTAGAGAATGACGTTTCATCGAACAAGCCCGCGGCTTCGCGCGTGGCGCGAGTCTCTGCGGCGATGGCGGGTGACCAGTTGTCGCGCGCCCAGCCCGAAAGGTCGGGAAGAGGGGCGGCGCGAGAGTCCGCATCATTCGGGGTGAACCAGTTCGGGCGTTCCCATCCGCCTTTTTCACCGAAGACCGCGCCCAAATCCTGCAAGCGATGATACGCGGGCGAAACGCGCAATGGTCTTGCAGACTCGCGTTCTTCATACGGCATGTGAATGTCGTAATATTTTCCATACGTTTCAATCGTGCGCGCCAACGTGAACGATTGACTCGCGTATTGATTTCCGAATCGCCGCACATCGAGTTTCCACATGTCCCACTCGGGATGCCCGTCAATGATCCACTCCGCCATCGCTTTGCCGATGCCGCCCGCGCCCGCGATGCCATGCGCGCAAAACGCGCACGCCACCCAAAAGCCGCGCACCGAAGTCGGTCCCAACAAATATTCCGAATCGGGCGTGAAGCCTTCGGGTCCGTTGAGCAGTTGTACGATCTCAACGTTTTCCATCGCAGGCGCGCGCTTGATAATATTTTCCATCAACGGGGTGAAGCGATCCCAATCGGGTTCGAGCAATTTAAAATTCCAATCTTGCGGCACGCCATCGAGTCCCCACGGCGCGGGCTGGCGTTCGTATCCGCCCGCGACCATGCCGCTTTCACTTCCGCGAAAATAAATAAGATTATCAGGGTCGCGCATCGTCGGCATCGTCTGCGGTTGATCCTTAACAGGCTTCGTGATGAGGTACAAATGCGCCATCGGGATGATGGGCAATGTGATGCCGACCATGGACGCGATATCGTTGCCCCACAATCCCGCCGCGTTGATGACGACATCGCTTCTTACTTCGCCTCGATCTGTTACCACGCCTCGGACTTCGTTCCCGCTGACGGTGATTCCAGTCACGCGCGTGTTGAACATAAACGTCGCCCCGCGACTCTTTGCGCCAGCCGCGAGCGCGTTGGTGAGTCCCGTTGGGTCAATCTGTCCATCGGTGGGGAGGTGCACTCCGCCTTTGACATCCTTGAGCGACATCAACGGAAACAATTCCTGACATTCCTTCGGTGAAATAATTTCAAGCGGCATCCCAAACGCTTTAGAATATCCGACAACACGTTTCAATTCTTCGAGTCTTGCATCCGATGAAGCGATTCGCAAACTGCCGACTTCATTCCAACCTGGGTCAACGCCCGTGAGGTCTTTGAGTTTGCGATACAAGTCTGTGCTATAACGCATCATCTTGGTGAGGCTTGAGGATGTGCGAAGTTGTCCCACTAATCCAGCCGAATGAAATGTCGAGCCGCTCGTCAATTCATGCCGTTCGATGACGACGATGTCTTTCCATCCCATCTGGGTCAAATGATAAGCAATGCTCGCCCCGCCGACTCCGCCTCCGATGATGATTGCTTGTGCGTGTTGTGGCAAATTCATATAATTTCCTTTTATGCATATTCGGTGGTCGAGTAGGGCGGACGGTCTTTTCGCCCGTATCGAGACCCCTTTGTATTCCGTCATTGCGAGGAGGGCGTAGCCCGTCGAAGCAATCTCCGTCACCTTGTTGGAGATTGCTTCGACCCTATCGGGTCTCGCAATGACGGGTATGCCTTTTATACAGCGCGTAGCCAATTGAGGTAGTCGTTTCCACTCGTACTAGATTCAAACCTCTCAAAATACTTCTCTCCATAGCCGCGATAATCAAAATCCAACTGCGAGACGCCGCGTTGCACCTGCGCCCACATCGCCTCGCGTAGATCGGACATGATCTTCATTAACTTGAGATGCGCGTGCTGTGAGTCTGTTGGATTGCCAAAGTAGGCGTAGAGCAAGATATTATCTTGCTCTACGTTGAACTCGTGCTGACTTGCAAAGTTTCCCAGATCAAAGAAGATGTCGCCCATGCCTGCGTACTCCCAATCCAAAATGCGGATGCGCGTGCCGTCATCTATGAAGTTGCCGTTGAGCAAATCGTTGTGACAGGGGCGGAGGGTGAGCGGCTCGCGCGCGTACATCGCTTTTTCGATCTCGTTTGATTTTTCGAGAAACCAATCCATTTTTGTGGGCAATTGTACATTGAAACTGCGTGCGGTCTTGGCGTATTCCTCCGCAACTCGAAAGGGGGAGAAGAAGCCTGGGAATTTCTCGAGCGCGTGATAGGCTTTCATCGACTCAAGCACACGCCTGATGTTTTCCTCTGTGCCGATCTCCTCAGCCGACATCCCTTTGCCTGAAATGAAGCGAGCCAGGATGAAGCCCTCAGGGGCGAGAAAGGCAACAGGGTCTGGAGCAACTCCAATCTGCGAAGCGAGGCGGGAACATTCGTATTCCACTGCGCGGTCAATGCCGAGAAATTTCGTCTCATTGCCGCCCATCCGCAAGACAAAAGATTCTCCATCGGCGGTGATCTTGTAATTCTTGTTGGTGATGCCGCCTGTCAATTCTTGCGTTTCAATAGACTTGGCGGAGGCAACTTGCGGAATGCGTTGAAGAATTGTGTTAAATTCCATGATAAACCTCGCTGGTAGGGAGTGCAGGTGAATTATACTTTTGATTTGCGCGACAGAAATGATCATGTGAAGCATTCAATTCTGCTCGAAACGATTAGAAGTCATCTCAAAAATGTCACCCTGAGCGTCAGCGAAGGGTCTCTACTGCCCAAATAAGAGACTCTTCGGTCGCAAACCCCGCTCCCTCAGAGTGACACGGTGTTTTTGAGACAAGTTCT
>Ga0116142_10001547_pt1 | contig 27381 bp, 28 predicted proteins | sample AD_UKC033_MetaG_FD_89785 | JGI IMG/M metagenome (GOLD analysis project Ga0116142, IMG submission 89785) | Active sludge microbial communities of municipal wastewater-treating anaerobic digesters from USA - AD_UKC033_MetaG | ecosystem: Engineered > Bioreactor > Anaerobic > Digestate | place: USA... | reverse complement strand
GCCCCGGCCGGCTCTCCTTCTCAATCCGGTACTCAATACACATGGTGTCCACCTTCAATTCGGGTGGACACCTTCGCCAATCTTCACCTATCCATCAAGACGGCCGTGGCCGGACGCTTACGCATCGGACGCAGTACCAGCGCATGATCCGCCGCCTTCTCGACGCTTATGTCGAAGCCCAGGCCCCGGCTCCCCGCGCAAAGGCGCGTGCCGACAGGCGGCGCGCTACCTGAGCCCGATTTCCCAAGCCGACGACCATCCTCCTCGCCGCGCAAAGCGGCAGGTTCTAACGGGAACTCCGAAATGGGTTCCCGTTTTTTTTCTGGCGTACCTATGCGAACCTCAATCAACCGCCCCTATTGATTTAGGTTGGAGTTACAACCTAAAATAACGCTCGCGCTTATTTTAGGTTCGGCTCAAGCCCATGCAGCGACCCGCTCCCGGCAGGTATGTGAGAGTCACCACGGCAGGCGAGCCGTACGACGCCTTCGTGCCGGCGCCGTTGCCGCCGGCGCCGCCGCTGGAGTGGTCGCCGGCCTTGCGCAGGCGTTTCGACGATGCCTTGCTGGCGCTCGGCCGGCTCGATGCCATCACCGCGCACCTGCCCAATGCGTCCCTGCTGCTCTACAGCTTCGTGCGCAAGGAGGCGGTGCTGTCGTCGCAGATCGAGGGCACGCAATCGTCGCTCGCGGACCTGCTGCTGTACGAGATCGAAGAGCAGCCAGGCGTGCCGGTAGCCGATGCGCGCGAGGTGAGCCGCTGCGTGATGGCGCTGGAGCGCGGCCTGAAGCGGCTGAAAGGCGGGCTGCCGCTGTGCATGCGCCTGCTGTGTGAAATGCACAAGGTCCTGCTCACGCATCCCGGCGGACGCGGCAAGACACCCGGCGAGGTGCGGCGCTCGCAGGTGTGGATAGGCGGTACGCGGCCCGGCAACGCGGCATTCGTGCCGCCGCCGGCCGATGCGCTGCAGGACTGCCTCGCGCCGTTCGAGCGCTTCCTCAACGACGAGCCGGAGTCCACGCCGCCGCTCATCAAGGCGGCGCTGGCGCATGTGCAGTTCGAGACCATTCACCCGTTTCTCGACGGCAACGGCCGCCTCGGGCGCCTGCTGATCGTGCTGCAACTGGTCGCCGACGGTGTGCTGCGCGAGCCGATGCTCTACCCGAGCCTGTTCTTCAAGAAACATCGCGCGCTGTACTACGAACTGCTCAACGAGGTGCGGCTGCGCGGCGACTGGGAACGCTGGCTGGATTTTTTCGCCGAGGGCGTGCAGGTGAGCGCCGTGCAGGCGGCGAGCACGGCCAATGCGCTGCTGGCACTGGTCAACGCGGATCGCGACCGCATCGCCGGACTGGGGCGCGCCGCGACGTCGGTGCTCGCGGTCCACCACGCTATGCAGCGCCAACCGATCGCCACCGCGGCCGCGCTGGTCAGCGCCACCGGCCTCACCGCCGCCACCGTGAACAAGTCGCTCGCGCATCTTGAAAGTCTTGCCGTCGTCGGCGAACTCACCAACCGGCAGCGCGGGCGGGTGTTCAGTTACACCGCCTATGTGCAGGAACTTGCCCGCGAACTGGAGCCGGACCAATGAGCCGGTTCGGCTTCGTGCAATGCGAATGGCCTGCCTCCGCCTTCGTCGGCGCCATCCTGTTCCAGAGCGGCTTCACCAGGTTCTGCCCGCTGGAGACCATCCTCATCAAGCTGGGCGTCGCCAAGCAGTCACCTGCGGGCAGCTGCGCCTAAGCACTGCGACCTTCTTCCTTCCTGCCGCGCAACGCGACAGGTTTTGACGGGGAACTCGAAAGGGGTCCCCGTTTTTATGTGGAATAATCGGTCATCAAGTCACTTACGAGTAAAGATCGGCCGCACTAGCCGCAACACGGTTTAGTGTCGACCTCACCTCATACAACAAATCATCCGCAGGAATGTCAGGGTCTCTCTCTGACATTTCGTAACCAAGTGCGACTGAGTATTCTGTAAAGGCGATCTCATAAGACAACCGCTTAAAGTTGGGATCCTCAATCCCGCTGCTCTTCTGAGCATTTTTTACTGCGGGGTGATCGAGATTAATTAGTATCGTAAGCGCATTCTTATCGTACTTGGAACGATCCTGAGGGTCGCCGAGCTCACGATATTCGACTTTGAAACCTCCTTGAGGACGGGGCCTCTTTCCTCCTTTTCCGATTGGGTCTACAGCTGCCTCGCCGTCGCTCTTCGGAGAACCAGTACGCGCTATGTCAGGGGATGGACGGCTCTTTTTGATACCTTGACTAGAGGCTTTGTCCGGATCGACCTTTTCCAATATCCCAGGCTGGTTGATTCCTTCAACCCAGTTTTCATCATCCAACCCACCTTGACTAATAGATCCAAACCTTGCACCAGCGCTACCAGGGCTCGCAGCTACAGCTCTAATTCCTTCGAGACGAGCCATAACATTGCGGAAGTCTCTATTAAGTACCTCTGCAATTCGTTCAGCTTCAGAAGCCAGTCTCCGAGCTTGCTCAGTCTTTCGTGCTTCGCTCAGTTTACGGACCTGCTTAATGCGAACCTCCTCGAGCTTGGAAGCCAAGAATGGAACAAGCACAGCACAAACTGGATGTTGAATATTCAGTTGCAGAGATCTCGTTGCGTCATATGGCTCTATCGCACTCTTGAACGTCTCGAGAGCTGGAACATCGACTTCACCGAACAGATAGTTGCCCATGTCCTTTCTATCGACTCCTCCAGTCTCGATAGCGACTAAGTTGCCTGGTCCTGAAGTGATCGCGATGCCAACCTCAGACTGAGGTAGCGGAGTAGGTGACACCTTAATCGTCAGCCGAATATTCCCAATCGTCTTACTCTGCTCATTGCTTGGCTCAAAGATGAATGCCTCGTCGACAACAGGTTCCTTGTATTGGCATAAATGTTCGTTTACTGCGACTTCAGGAAGCCGTGCACGAAATGCTTGCAGGTGTCTTTCAATATACTCGATGACTGCTTGCGCATTAATTTTTGGAAGAAGAATGCCGCTGATTCTTACGGTAGTTCCATTTGGGAGATCTGTATGTTCATTCCTTACAACCCAGTCAACAGGGATATCCTTCCCACCAGACTTATCTATTGCCTCACGAGTTAGTCTCGCTACGTTTCGCAGACGGTCGTGGCGTGTATCAATCTCTAGGCACGTCCCGATTCCGAAGGCAGCCGATTTTCCAGTACCAAATTTCCCTCGCCCGGTGCGCCCACGAAGCCTGTCGACGTTTTCGGCATGCATGGTGAAATAGCGTTCTAGATCAGCTGAGTTCATTCCGCGGCCGTTGTCAGCAATTTCTATTGTGCGCGCTCGAGAATGAATGTCTACCTGCACCTTCGGAGATATGCCTTCATCAATATACTGAAGTGAATTAACCACGTACTCCCAAACAACTGCGTAGTCAGTTTTGAAGCTTGCGGCAGCTTGGAGCACATCTCTTCCTACGTGGGATGTGACTTTCAAAGCAATTCTGTTGATCATTTCACATCACCTCCTCTCAATACTACTTGACTCGCAGTATCCAAAAAAACGCTTACTTCATCGTCCGGTCCAAACATCGCACGTAGGCGTGCAACTTTAATTGCGGCCATTCGCCCGGTGGTGTACTCATCAATTCTGAATACTTGTTGGGCGTGCTTTGGACTGACTGTTCTTAACTGATCCCATTCCAACCATGCATCAGTTGAATAAAGCCTTTGCCTTTCTCGCTCACGCCTTACGGAGTCAATTGAGCCAGCCCTTCCCTTCGAAGGTCGGTTAGTTTTCACCGCGAACGACAGTCCTGAGTCCTCATGGCTCCTTATCCAATCTAATCCTCGGCTACTGAGCCGCCAGCCTTCTCGTCCCGACCCGGAGAGAAGGCCACCATTTTTTATTTTTTTTGCATCAGAAAGGCTTACGCGGACTAACTCAAGGTTTATCTGATCCTTGTACTTTTGCCAGGAAAAAAGCTCAGGCGCGAGTTCATGGCACTTAATTGCAGCATCCTCAGTGTCAATAGATTTTGAGGCGCCACCTAGTAAATAGATCGCCATAACAGTAACTTCGTACTGCCTAAGTTGTCGAGTCAAGATATTATTGTGTACATTTTTCATGAATATGTCGTATTATACACACATGCAAGAAAATATCAATGCAAAATATGTTGACATATTGAGCTTGCGCTACGGTGAAGCTCCTGTGCCTTTGTTGCCTACATCTCTACGATCAATTTGGCAGGATGAGCCTTTACCTCATTGGCTAATAGACGAATGCAAGATGCCCTCCAACGCAACAATCGATGCCTTAGGACCACAATTCTGGGATTGGCAAGAGCACATATCTCCGCGACTGCAGCATTTTGTGGATTTCCTAGTTAAGTCTCGACTGAAAGACATTGCAGCGATCCCCGTCTTTAAGCGCCCGTGGCCAGTAGGGCTTGAGATAAATGACATTCCATTTACGACTCGAGCCATTAACGCACTTAACTCGAGCGGCCTAATTGCAGACAAAGATGCGCTTGCTAAAGTGACATTTGGTCAGCTGGTTGCGTTTCCACGAATTGGAATCAGATCGCTAATCGAGATTGCTACTATTATTGAAGTGGCACTTGATGCGCACTGGCGCGTAACAGCAGAGATAGCAAGAAGTTTTGCTACATCAAGCGATGTGACTACATACGCTACTACCGCAATTGAAAGTGATGAATTCAGAAGGGGGGGAGGATCCGCTGAAGGATGGAAGGGGACCCTGTCAGCAGCCATGCATAATCCATGGATCGATCAAATAGGCGAACGTGACCCTCGCTTTTCAAAACTATTACCTCCGGGATTCGGCACTTTAGAAGAAAGAATAGACCGCGCAATCTCAGATCCAGCTGCACACTCTACTGAAATACCTGCTTTGTTGGAGAGCTTGCCACGTATTGAAGCAGCTATTGAGAGAATGGCTGGGCAATCTTTGGAAGACAATCTTCTTGAACTTTTAACGCTGTATATAGGTAAGGAAGAACCGCGTTTAAGCGCCTTTGCGGCACGGCTTGGATGGTTGGGAGACGACCCAAAGACGCTTCAGGAATGTGGCAATATGCTTGGGGTAACTCGAGAACGTATCAGGCAGATCGAATACAAATTAATTAAAAGGTTGTCTGCAACCTCACTATATCTACCGAATCTAGATGCGGCCTTAGCAACGTTGGAAGCGGCTTCGCCTATATATGTTCAACGCGCATCCGCGCTCTTAGTTGAACATGGAATATGCAAACGCCCATTTTCACCGATATCTCTGATCGATACAGCGAAGATATTTGGCCGAAAGACAAGTTTGGCCGTAACGGAACATAAGGGCGAGCGAATCGTCGTCTGTGGAGAACAAGGCCGGGCCTTTGGAGTCTTGTCACGTATAGCCCGCAAGTTAGCAGGACAATCCGGAGTCGCTAGCGTATACCAAGTTGCGGATATGATTCGTGAGTCATTCGCACCGCAGGATTCTCCGGATGTCGATGAGGATGATATCCGGAGAATCCTATGCGACCAGCCTGGATACGATTTTCTTGATGCGGATTGGTTTTGGTACTCGGCAGTTCCAGAAGGGCGTAATCGCCTCGAAAACATCATAAAGAAAATACTTAGCGTTGCTTCTCCGCAATCGGTCGCTAGTATTCGAGAGGGCGTTCGTCGGCAATTCCGATGGCGGGCAGCAAGCAATCGGCGATACCGAAGTCTCACAGTCCCTCCTCAAGCAGTATTAATAAAATTTTTGGAAAAACATCCGGACTTTCACCTTGATGGAGAATTTGTTAGCAGCGTTAAACCCCTGGACTACAGAAAGTTACTCGGGGAGGGTGAACAAGTACTAGTTGATGTGCTAAGAAACATTTCATCAGGCGTTCTGGATCGACAAACTCTCATTAAGGAATGCCTGGCCCGAGGAATTAATGAGAATACTCTGTCTGTATATACAACCTATAGTTCAATTCTTGAACATCTTGGTATCGATTTATGGCAGCTCAGAGGCGTAAAAGTCGACCCCTCTTCCGTCGAGGCAGTGCGACAACAAAATGCGTTGCGACCTCGTGAAACTCGAGTTCAGGATTTTGGCTGGACACCTGATGGAAAACTCTGGGTTACATGGACGCTTCCCCGTAATACATCAAGTCATGTCTTTGGAGTACCAGCACCTATCAAGAGATTTCTCGCCGGTCAAAGTTTTGAGGCTCAGCCCAAGGATGTAGACCGCCAAGTTGGACGAATAGCAATTACTGATGCCGGAATGTCCCACGGTTACGCACCTTTCCTTCGTTATTGTGGTGCTGATGAGGGAGATTCTCTTCGGGCTGAGTTTGATTTTGCTTCCACAAAAGTAAGCTTATCTCTCAATGTGGGATCAGAAGAGGAGATGGAGTGACGCGGTAGCGGAGCCTGTCCGGGATTTTGTGTGCGAGGCATATCATGAAGCCTGAAAGGAGCATGTATGCCAAGCAAGACGAGCAAGAAGAAAGCGTCGGTGGAGCTGCCGCGCATTCCCAAAGAGGTCATTGAGCAGTTGGTGAGCGGGCCGATGACGGCGGAGGCGGTCAATGCCGCCTCGATGGCTTTCAAGAAGGCGCTGATCGAACGCGCCCTGGGGGCGGAGCTCACCCACCACCTGGGCTACCCGCCGGGGGCCGAAAAGCCGGCCGACGCCGACAACCATCGCAACGGGGCGAGCAGCAAGACCGTCCTGACCGAGGAAGGGCCGCTGCGCATCGACGTCCCGCGCGACCGGCACGGACGCTTCGCCCCGATCCTGATCCCGAAGCACGAACGACGCTTCACCGGCTTCGACGACAAGATCGTCGCCATGTACGCGCGCGGCATGACGATGCGCGAGATCCAGGGGTTTCTCGCCGAACAGTACGGCACCGAGGTGTCGGCCGAGTTCATCAGTTCGGTCACCGACGCCGTGATGGCCGAGGTGACGGCCTGGCAGGGGCGGCCGCTCGAAGCGATGTATCCGGTGGTCTTCTTCGACGCCCTGCGGGTCAAGATTCGCGAGGACGCCGTGGTGCGCAACAAGGCCGTCTATCTGGCCCTGGGCATCCTGCCTGACGGCACGCGCGACATTCTCGGGCTGTGGATCGAAGGCGCCGAAGGCGCCAAGTTCTGGATGAAGGTCTTCAACGATCTGAAGACCCGGGGCGTGGCCGACATCCTGATCGCCGTCACCGATGGCCTGAAGGGCATGCCCGAGGCGCTGGCGGCGGTGTTTCCGGCGACCGCGCTGCAAACCTGCATCGTGCACCTGATCCGCAACAGTCTGGATTACGCCAGTTGGAAAGACCGCAAGGCGCTGGCGGCGGCGATCAAGCCCATCTACACGGCACCCAGCGCCGAGGCCGCACTGGCCGAACTCGATGCCTTTGCCGAGGGTGGCTGGGGACAGAAATTCCCAACCGTCACGGCGGCTTGGCGCCGCGCCTGGGATCGGGTGATCCCCTTCTTTGCCTTCCCGCCGCCGATCCGCAAGGTGATCTACACCACCAACGCCATCGAGAGCATCAACGCCCGGCTGCGCAAGATCATCAAGACCCGCGGCCACTTCCCCAGCGACGAGGCGGCCACCAAGCTGATCTGGCTAGCGCTGCGCAACATCACCGCCGACTGGGGCCGCGCCGCCAAGGATTGGAAGGAAGCAATGAACCAATTCGCGATCCTCTATGCCGAGCGCTTCACCGAGGCCAGGGGTTAGAATGAGCACCGACTTTCCCACCGCGCCGCTCGCCCCCGGCCATAAAGGGGCCGGCGGCGGCGCCGTGGAAAAGTCTCATCACGCCTCACACACAAAAAACCTGACACTCCCCGGTAGCGCGCCATCAGGCCGGCGGGCAAGGCTGCCAGCAGCTCACGCCGCAGTAATCTTGAACCGGTTCCCGATCAGCGTCGCCAGCACGACCAGGCCGGTCGAGATCAGGATCATGACGATGCCGAGCGCGGACAGCCGGCCCCACATACCGTCTTCGCTGTAGCGCAGGATCTGGATGGCGAGGACTTCCGTGCCCGGGCGCGAGAGCACGACCGACAGGGTCAGCTCGCGCACGAACATCGAGGCCAGCAGGATCCAGCCGGCGACGATGCCGGGCACCAGCAGCGGCACGATGATGCGGCGCAGGGTGACGAGCGGGCTGGCGCCGCAGACGAGGGACGATTCCTCGAGGTGGCTGTGGATCTGGATGAAGGCGCTCGACATCGGCCGGATGCCGTAGGGCAGGTAGGTGGCGATGTAGCCGAGCAGCAGCGCCCAGATCGTCGCGTACAGCGGCGTCTGCACGAAGAACCACATGAAGCCGACGCCGATGACGATGCCGGGAAACGAGAACGAGAGGTAGCTCAGCGATTCGAGCAGGCCGGCGGCGCGGGTCTTCACCTTGACGATGACGTAGGCGACGAACACCGACAGCGCCACGCCGAGCGTCGCGCCGACCACGGCGAGGAACAGGCTGTTCTTCAGCGCCAGCAGCGAGATCGGGTCCTCGAGCACGGCATGCCAGTGGCGCAGGCCTATCAGCGAGAAGGCGCGCGCGCCGGGCACCATCGAGTAGGGCACGAAGGAGGTGTACAGCAGCACCGCCACCGGCAGCACGATCAGCGCCACCGACAGCAGGCCGACGAGGCCAAACAGCGGCAGGCGCGCGCGGCCGAGATCGACCAGCGTCGGGCGGAAGCCGCGGCTGGAGACGGTGACGAACTTCTCGCTCCCCGCGGTGAGGGCGCGGTAGACGACGATCAGCGTCACCGAGGCGACCAGCACGCTCATGCCCACCGCCGCGGCCTTGCCGTAGTCGGTGGCGAAGCCGGTGGAGATCATGGTGTACAGGTGCGTGGCGAGCACCTGCACGCGGCCGGGCATGCCGATCATCGAGGGCACGGCGAAGGAGGCGAGGCTGCGCACGATGCCGAGCGTGAAGGCGGCGAGGATCGCCGGGCGCAGCACCGGCAGCGTCACGCGCAGCAGCGTGCGCCAGGTGCCGGCGCCGCAGACGCGCGAGGATTCCTCCAGGGCGACGTCGAAGGAGGCCATGGCCGGCGCGACGATGAGGTAGGCGATCGGCAGCTCGAGCAGGGCCTCGACGAAGATCATGCCCCACAGCGAATAGATGTTGAACGGCGCCTCGTCGAGGCCGAAGGTTTGCTTGAGCGCCAGGTTCACCAGGCCGTTGGAGGGGTTCAACAGCAACGCCCAGCTCACCGCGAAGAGCAGGTGCGGGATCATCATCGGCACGATGGAGATGACGCCGAAGAGGCCCTTGAAGGGGATGTCGGTGCGCGTGTTGAGGTAGGCGAGGAACAGCGCCAGCAGCGTGGACAGCAGCGAGGTGCCGAGCACGAAGACGGCGGTGTTGGCGAGCACCTCGTAGAAGGCCGGGTCGGAGTAGGCCTCGACATATTTGTCGGTGGTGAAGCGGCCGAAGGCGGTGAGCCCCTCGGAGAAGCTGCCGAGCATCAGCATCAGCACCGGGAAGACGGTGAGCGCGCCGACGAGGGCGATCAGCGACCAGGTGAGCTTGTTTCTCGGACTCGCGGTGCTCACCGGACGACCCTCCCCCCAGCCCCCTCCCCATGGAAGGGGGTGACGGCGGTTCGCCGCTGCGCGGCTCCGGTTGTTGGCTTGCGCCCCTTCGGGCGGCCGTGCGGGGCGCCCATGCCGCCTACTGCGCCACCAGCAGGCAGTGGTCCGGGGCGAGGGCGAAGTGCACCGCGTCGCCCTCGGCGAGGCCGGCGTCGGGGTCGGCGCGGGCGAGCAGCAGTGCGTCGCCGGCGCGGATCTCGGCTTCGTAGGCTTCGCCGACGAAGACCAGCGATTCGATGCGGCCGCTGACGACGTTTTCAATATTCGATCCGGCCGGCGCCTCGCCCCGGGCGAGGTGGATGAACTCGGGGCGGATGCACAGCGTCACCTCGCCGCCGGCGGGGAGGTCGCGCTTCTGGCAGGCGATGCGGCCGAGGCCGCAGTCGACGAGGGTGTGGCCGGCGAAGGTGTGGCCGAAGTCGTCGGCGACGACGCGGGCCGGCACCAGGTTGGCGCGGCCGATGAAGTCGGCGACGAAGCGGTGGTCGGCGTCGAAGTAGATCTTCTTCGGCGTGCCGGTCTCGACGATGCGGCCGGCGCGCATCACGGCGATCTCGTCGGACAGGGCGAGGGCCTCGACGCGGTCGTGGGTGACGTAGACGGCGGTGATGGCGAGCTTGCCGAGGAAGGCGCGCAGCTCCTTGCGCGTTTCCTCGCGCAGCTTGGCGTCGAGGTTGCTGAGCGGCTCGTCGAAGAGGATGACCTTCGGCGCGGCCACCAGCGCCCGCGCCAGGGCGACGCGCTGCTGCTGGCCGCCGGAGAGCTTGGTGGCGGGCCGCCGCTCGAAGCCTTCGAGCTGGACAAAGCGCAGCGTCTCGGCGACGCGGCGGGCGATCTCGTCCTTCGCCGTGCCGCGCACCTGCAGCGGGTAGGCGACGTTGTCGAAGACGTTCATGTGCGGCCAGATGGCGTAGGTCTGGAACACCATGCCGAGGCCGCGCTTCTCGGGCGGCACCGAGATGTTCTTGTCCTTCGACCAGACGATCTCGTCGCCGATGCGGATCTCGCCGCAGTCGGGCGCCTCCAGGCCGACGATGCAGCGCAGCAGCGTGGTCTTGCCGCAGCCGCTCGGGCCGAGCAGTGTGAAGATGCGGTTGGCGGGGATGACGAGGTTGACGTCGTCGAGGGCCCGGATGACCTTGCCCTCGGCCGCGTACGACTTGCCGACGCCGCTGATGCGGATTTCCATGCTAGGGCCTGTTCTCAATTGCTTTGTCGGTGCGAACGGATCTTTCCGGGTGCAGGGCAAGGCGCGGCGGCGAAGACAGTAGTTATTCTACGGCTAGCCGCTGCAACGCGGCCATGCGCCCGGAAAGAACCGTTCCCTTCGGGTTGCGGCCAAAAGCGCCGGCCGCGTCGTTGCGCTCCTTGTCAAGGGGGCGGCCATTGACTTCGTCGCGCGCCTAGCGGTCGACGCTTTTGGCAGCAACGCATCCGACAAAGCAACTGAGAACAGGCCCTACCGGGCTTACTTGACCTCGAAGATCTGCTTGAACTCGGCGCCCCACTTCACGATCTCGTCGTCCGACAGCTCGCGGATGGCGATCACCTTGGCGTCCTTGATGCCGTCGATGGGCGGGTAGACGCCCGGGGCCAGCACGTATTCGCCGACGTCCTTGGCGAGCATGGCCATGGATTTCTGCGACAGCCAGTAGTCGACGAAGGCGCGCGCGGCGGCCGGGTGCGGCGCCTTCGAGGTGACGGCGATGGCGCGCGGCGTGCCCATCATCGGCTGCGACAGGCGCGCCCAGTCGAGCGGCGCCGGCGCCTTGGTGACGATGTACTTGGGCATCGAGATGGCGATGAGCTTCTCGCCGCTTTCCACCGGCGCTGGCGTCGGCCCGAAGGAGGCGACGAACATCGGCTTGTTGGCGGCGAGGCCCTTGAGGAAGGCGCGCCATTCGGCCTCGGACTTGAAGACGTTCTCCTTGAGGCCGATCAGCCAGGAGATCGTCGTGGCGTGGTTGGACGGGTTGGCCATGACGATCTTGTCCTTCCACTTCGGCAGCGCCAGGTCTTCGTAGCGCTTCGGCACGTCGGCGGGCTTGACCAGTTCCTTGTTGTAGATCAGGGCGACGTATTCGATGCCGAAGAGCTGGATCGCGCCGTCCTTGCGCGTCCACTCGGGATAGCCGGCCGCCGCGGGCGAGCGGTAGTTGGCCAGCACGCCCTTCTCCTTGAGCATCTCGAGCACCGGCAGCGGCGCCTGCACCACGTCGGCCTGCAGCTTGCCGGCCTCGAACTCGGTGATCGCCGTGGCGACGAACTTGGAGGTGGAGATGCGCGTGTACTCGCCGGTGACGCCGGTGTCGGCCGTGAAGGACTTGATGATCGGCTCGACGGCGGTGATGTTGGCGTAGAAGGCCGCCTTGCCCTCGGCCCGGGCCTTGTCGAGCTGGGCCTTGTCCTGGGCCCCGGCCTGGGCGACGGCGCCCAGCACGCAGAAAGAAGCGACGAGCAGTTTTTTCATCTCATGTCTCCTGGCAGGCCGCGGCGCGCGGCGTTGGGGGCATTTTGCAGCATTTCGGCATAACGGCGTGAAAGTCAGTCGCCGGAATACGGCGACTGCACTCCTGCCCCTCACCCCGACCTCCTAGCCGCAAGCGGAGAGAGAGGGGCATTAGGCAGCCAGCCGGGTCTTCCAGCCGCCCCTCGCTTCCTCGGCGATGATTCGTTCGTGGTCCTGCTGGTCGAGCTCGTTGAGTCGGCGGATGAAGCCGGCGATGGGGGCGTTGCCCTTGTCGTGCTCGACGTAGATCAGGCGCAGCAGGCGGTCGGCCGTCCTGGGCAGGCGGCCTTTCCGTTCCCAGAGCGCCACGGCCTGGTCGGTGACGCCCAGCAGTTCGCCGAGTCCGCGCTGCGACATGCCCATTTCCTTGCGCAGGAAGCGCACTTCGGCGCCGGTCAGGCGCGGCTTCTGGGCGAGCATCCGTGCGAGGGCGCGATGCAGGCCGTCTACGTTATGGATCGACACGCCCTGTCCGTATTTGGTCTTCCGCAGGGTGAATCCGTTGGCCAGCCAGACGTTCGTCAGGCCGCTCTCGGTGTAGTGGTAGCCGTTCTTCATCTCTCGTTTCCTTTCAGTCCATCACCGTCACGACAACCGCCAGTTCGCCATCCTCCTGTTTCTCGATGGCGACGGCCACCTTCACCTTGTCGCCGGCGTACTGGTGTTCGAGCGTCGCCTTCCAGTCGCCATGGATGGTCAGGTGCGCGGGCTCGACGATACGGCCGCGCCGCAGGCATTCGATGACCTGGCGCAGGCCGATGCGGCGCTGGCGCATGCGCTTTTTGGCGTGATCGGTCAGCACGACGCGGGCGCTGTCCTGGGCGATGGCTCTGAGCTTTTTCAGGAAGCCGGCATCGCTCGGCTGCAGGGGTTTGACCGTCGCCATACCCATAAACTATATGGGTTCTGTCGGGAAAGTCAATGTCAGGGTTTTGGTGAGGCTAAAACCGGGGATCGTAGTAATTTCTGCCGGCGCACCAGGGCATTGGCGTCCGTGATGATGAGGGTGGAGACTTCTGGCGGCCGGGAGCATTTCTTGCCCTTCACCTCAACCCTCTTCCCGCAGTCGGCGGCCGCTCAGGCGAATTCGAAGCGGTGCTGCTCGCCGTCGAGGTTGCGCGACCAGACGGCGAGGTTGGGCGGCTGCAGGTAGAGGCTCCAGGTCTGCTGCTGGTTGCGGAAGGGTTGCGCGACAGCCTTGAACACCGCCGGGGTGAGGATGGCGAGGCAGCGGCCGTGCGGGCCGTCGCGCACGGATTCGGCGCGGATGAGGTCGATGCCTTCGTCGCGCGCCTGCCGGGCGAGCGCCTGCGTGGCGGCGTAGTCGTCGGGCCGGGTCCAGGCCCTGCGCTTCGACTTGAAGGGCGCGGCGGTGAGGTCGATGCGCGCCGTCGCGGCGTAATGGAATTCGAACAGCGTCATCGGCATCGCGGCGGGCTGGCCGGAGAGGCCGGCACTGTCGAGCCAGAAGCGCAGCCGCCAGTAGCCGGCCTCGGCGCAGGCGGTGCGGATTTCCTCGGCGCCGTAGAAGACGGCGGCATCGAAGCGGCCGCGGAAGCGCGAGCCGTGCGGCGGGGGCGGCAGGTAGCGGAACGGCGTGGCGAGGAGGAAGTGCAGGCCCGCGGCGTCGTCGGGCAGTCTGGGCTTGGCCTCCTCGAGGATATCTTCGAGGAGGGCCTGGCCGGCGAGGTCGCCGCGCACCAGGGCCAGGGTGGCGTTTTTGTGCTGGGCCTCGACGGCGCGCCAGCCGGACCCGCGCGCGGCGCGGGCCTCAGCTCGCAGCGCGGTGGGCATCGATGTAGTCGCAGGCGTGCACCAGGCCGGCCGCCTGGCGGATCACCGCCAGCGGCACCCGGTTGCCGAAGGCGGCGTTGCCGGATTTCAGCCAGTCCCGCGCGAACTGGTCGTTGCTGCCGACGATGGAATGCAGGCCGCGGTAGAGGCGAACGAACAGTGCGGCGAGTTCCCATTCCTTCTGCTGTTCGCGCAGGCTGTAGATGCCGTTCATGAGCCGCGAAGCGGAGGACTGGCTGATGCCGAGGATGGCGCCGAGGTCGGTCGAGTTGATCTCGAGGCGCCGCGCCACCTCCGCCACCGCGCCGGACAGGACCTGGGCGCGGCTTTGCGGTTTGGCCTTCGGTTTGCCTGCTGCAGCGCGTGCCATGGAATGCCTCCTGCGATTATTCTAGAGCATAAACATAGTAATTGCCAGTCTTGAGAATTTCCCGGCCTGGCGATTGGCTTGCGCATTGTGCCGAACGCGCCCCGGTGTCCCGCTCTGTAACCGAAATCACACAAGCCGCCGCTGCGCTTGACGGCCAGGGGCGCAGTCACTAAATTGGCCTTCACCATCCCGGAGTTCCCATGAAGCCCAATTCCCTGTTGTCCCGCCGCGCGGGCCTGATCCTGCTGGGGATCGCCTTGCTCGCCGCTTTCGTCTTTGTCATCGCGCGCACCGGGCCCTTCGCCGCGACCCGCGTCACCGTGATGAAGGTGGAGGAGGCCAGCGTCGCGCCGGCGCTGTTCGGCATCGGCACGGTGGAGGCGCGCCGCGCCTATCTCATCGGGCCGACCGCCGCCGGCCGCGTGCTCAGGGTGGCGGTCGATGTCGGCGATACGGTGAAGGCCGGCCAGCTCCTGGCGGAGATGGACCCGGTGGACCTCGACCAGCGCGTGGTCTCGCTCGATGCCTCGATCGCCCGCGCCGCCAGCACGGCCGCCGCCGCCGAGGCGCAGCGGCGCGATGCGCTGGCGCGCCGCGAGGTGGCGGCGATCAACGCGCGCCGCTATGCCGAGCTCGGCGAGCAGAAGTTCGTCAGCCCCAGCGTCGTCGAGTCCAGGCTGCAGGAGCGGACTTCGGCGGATGCCGCGCTGGCCGCCGCCGAAGCGAACCTCGCCGCGGCGCGGCAGGACGGTGCGCGCCTGCGCGCCGAGCGCGACGGCGTGCGCCAGCAGCGGCAGAACATCCGCCTCGTCGCGCCCGCCGACGGCGTGGTGACGGCGCGCGACGCCGAGCCGGGCTCGACCGTCGTCGCCGGCCAGGCCGTGGTGCGGCTGGTCGATCCGGCCAGCCTGTGGGTGAAGGTGCGCTTCGACCAGGGGCGCTCGGCCGGCCTCGCCGCGGGGCTGCCCGCCGAAATCGCGCTGCGCTCGAATCCGGCGCGGCCGCTGGCCGGCAAGGTGCAGCGCCTGGAACTGCTCGCCGACAGCGTGACGGAAGAGCGCATCGCCCAGGTGGCGTTCGACGCGATGCCCGCGGGGATCGCGCTCGGCGAGCTGGCCGAGGTGACGCTGAAGCTGCCGGCCGCGCAGGCCGGCCCGGTGCTGCCCAACGCCGCCATCAAGCGCCGCGGCGAGCAGGTCGGCGTCTGGGCCCTCCGCGAGGGTGCGCTCGTCTTCGTGCCGGTGCGCCTCGGCAGCGCCGATCTGGAGGGCCGCGTGCAGGTGCGCGAAGGCCTGCGCGCCGGCGACCGGGTGATCGTGCACAGCGAGAGCGAGCTCACGCCGGAGAGCCGCATCAGCGTCGTTGAATCCCTCGCCGGAAAAACCTCGTGATCAGTCTCGCCGGGCGCGACATCCTGCATTCCTGGGGCAAGTTCGTCTTCACCGGCGTCGGCCTCGGCCTGCTCATCGGCGCGACGCTGACCATGGCCGGCGTGTACCGCGGCATGGTCGACGATGCCCGGGTGCTGCTCGACAACAGCGGCGCCGACATCTGGGTCGTGCAGAAGGACACCCTCGGCCCCTATGCCGAGCCCTCCAGCCTCCGCGACGACGCCTATCGCGCCATCCGCGGCATGCCCGGCGTGGCGCGCGCCGCCAGCGTCACCTATCTCAACATGCAGGTGCAGCAAGGGAATCGCGACGTGCGCGTGATGGTCGTCGGCTTCGAGCCGGGCCAGCCGGGCGAGCCGCCCTATCTGCTGGCGGGGCGGCAGATCACGCGCAGCCACTACGAGGCCGTCGCCGACGTGCGCACCGGATTCGGGCTGGGCGAGCGCATCCGCATCCGCCGCCACGACTACACGGTGGTGGGCCTGACGCGGCGCATGGTCTCCTCCGGCGGCGACCCGATGGTCTTCCTTTCGCTGAAGGACGCCCAGGAGGCGCAGTTCCTCAAGGACAACGACGCCATCGTGAACGAGCGCGCGCGCACCGCCGCCAACCCGTCGCTCAACCGCCCCGGCGTGCCCGGCCTGCTCGAAGCCATCCAGGCCTCGCAGACCGTCAGCCGCAGCGTGAACGCCGTGCTGGTGCAGGTGCAGGCGGGGCGGGACGCCGAGGCCGTCGCCGAGCCGATCCGCCGCTGGAAGCACCTCGAGGCCTACACCCGCGCGCAGATGGAGGAGATCCTGGTGGCCAAGCTGATCGCCACCTCGGCGAAGCAGATCGGCATGTTCCTCGCCATCCTCGCGGTGGTGAGCGCCGCCATCGTCGCCTTCATCATCTACACCATGACGCTCGGCAAGATCCGCGAGATCGCCGTGCTCAAGCTGATCGGCACGCGCAGCCGCACCATCGCCGGCATGATCCTGCAGCAAGCGCTCGGGCTGGGGGCCATCGGTTTCGTCGTCGGCAAGATCTCGTCGGCGCTGTGGGCGCCGTTCTTTCCGAAATACGTCCTGCTCCTGCCGAGCGACGCGCTGCGCAGCTTCGCCGCCGTCATGGCGATCTGCGCCATCGCCAGCACGCTGGCCATCCGCGCCGCGCTGCGCGTCGACCCCGCCACGGCGATAGGCGGCTGATGGACGGCTTCGGCATCCGCATCGAGAACATGCGCAAGCGCTACGGCACGGGCGACACCGCCGTCGACGCGCTGAAGGAAGTCAACATGACCGTCGCGCCGGGGGAGGTGGTCGGCCTGATCGGCCCCTCCGGCTCGGGCAAGACGACGCTGCTGAAGTGCCTCGGCGCGGTGATCGAGCCCACCGCCGGCCGCATGACGCTCGGCGACCAGGTCATCTACGACGGCGGCTGGAAGATCGACGACCTCAAGGCGCTGCGGCGCGACCGCATCGGCTTCGTTTTCCAGGCGCCCTACCTGATCCCCTTCCTCGACGTCACCGACAACATCGCGCTGCTGCCGATGCTGGCCGGCCGGCCCAACGGCGAAGCGCGCGCCCGCGCGCGGGAGCTGCTCGAGGCGCTCGACGTCGGACACCGCGCCCGCGCGGAGCCTTCGCAGCTCTCCGGCGGCGAGCAGCAGCGCGTCGCCATCGCCCGCGCCCTGGCCAACCAGCCGCCGGTGATCCTCGCCGACGAACCGACCGCGCCGCTCGATTCCGAGCGCGCGCTCGCCGTCATCCGCATCCTCAACCGCATGGCGCAGCAGTACGACACCGCCGTCATCGTCGTCACCCACGACGAGAAGATCATTCCCACCTTCAAGCGCATCTACCACATCCGCGACGGCGTCACGCACGAAGAGGCCGGCGAGGGGCGGGAGGTGTGATAATCGCCGCCATGTTCCGCGAACTCCTGATCTTTCTCCACCTCGCCGGCGTCGTCGTCTGGGTCGGCGGCATGTTCTTCGCGCATTTCTGCCTGCGCCCGGCCGCGCTCCGGCTGCTCGAGCCGCCGCAGCGCCTGCCGCTGTGGGCGGCGACGCTCGGTGCCTTCCTGCGCTACACGGCGGTGGCCGTCGCGCTGATCCTGCTGAGCGGCTTCGCGCTGTTCTTCGAGACGGGCTTCCGGCAGGCGCCCGCCGGCTGGCACGTCATGATGGGCATCGGCCTCGTCATGGCCGGCATCTTCGCCTGGGTCTATGGCGTGCTCTATCCGCGCCTGCGGCGGCACGCCGAAGCCGGCGCCTGGCCGGAAGCGGGCGCCGCGCTCGACGGCATTCGCCGCCTGGTGACCGTCAACCTCGCGCTGGCGCTCCTCACCATCGCCGCCGCCTTCTTCCTGCGCTGAGCGCCACGGCAGCGCAGCCGCAAAAGACAGTCGCCGCGATACGGCGCGGCAACTGTGGCAGGATACGCATGGACAGGTTATCAACGCGACACCGATTCACGGGAGCCACTACGATGAGCGACAGTCCGCAGATTTCATTCACCCTCGAGCAGCAGGAGGATTTTGCCTTTCTGGTGCGCTTCGACGGCGGGCTGGCGCCGCTGTTGTCCGACGAGCCGCCGCCGCTGGGCAAGGGCGCCGGGCCGAACCCGGAGCGTCTGCTGCTGGCCGGCATCGCCAACTGCCTCTCGGCCAGCCTGCTGTTCGCGCTGCGCAAGTTCAAGAACCAGCCCGGCCGCATCGTCACCACCGTCTCGGCGCGCAACGAGCGCAATGCCGCCGGGCGCCTGCGCGTGGGCGGCGTCAGCGTCGCCATCCGCATCGACTCGCCGGCGTCGGAGCTTGCCCACCTCGACCGCGCTCTGGCGCAGTTCGAGGATTTCTGCGTCGTCACGCAAAGCGTCCGCGACGGCATTCCCGTCGAAGTCACGGTGACGGACAGCACCGGCGCGGTGCTGAAATGACGGTCCTGAACCCGCCCCTTACCCACAGCGGAGAAAACAACATGAACATCGGATTCATCGGCCTCGGCCTCATGGGCCGCCCCATGGCCATCAACGTCGCCCGCGGCGGCCATACCCTGCACATCTGGGCGCGGCGCGCCGAATCGCTTGCGCCCTTTGCCCAGTTCGGCGCGCATGCCCACGTCAGCCCGGCCGAGGTGGCGAAGCATGCCGACATCGTCGTCACCATGGTGGCGGACGCCCCCAACGTCGAGGAGGTGACGCTGGGCGAGAACGGCGTTGCCCAGGGCGCCAGGCCGGGCCTGCTGGTGGCCGACATGAGTACCATCGCGCCGGCCTCCGCCCAGCGCATCGGCATGAAGCTCGCCGACCGCGGCATCGCCTTCCTCGACGCGCCGGTGTCGGGCGGCGAGGCCGGCGCCATCAACGCCACGCTGTCGATCATGGTCGGCGGCAAGGCCGCCGCCTTCGAGAAGATGAAGCCGGTCTTCGAGCTGATGGGCAAGAACATCGTGCATGTCGGCGATTCCGGCGCCGGCCAGGTGGCGAAGGCCTGCAACCAGATCGTCACCGGCATGGGTGTGGCGGCGGTGGCCGAGGCCTTCAACTTCGCGAGGAAGAGCGGCGCCGACGTCGCCAAGGTGCGCGAGGCGCTGATGGGCGGCTTCGCCTACAGCAAGATCCTCGAGAACCACGGCCAGCGCATGATCGACCGCAACTTCAAGCCCGGCTTCAAGGCCTGGATGCACCAGAAGGACCTGCGCATCGTCATGCAGGAGGCGCACCGCCTCGGCCTGATGCTGCCGGGTGCGGCGGCGACGGCGCAGATGTTCAATGCCATGGTCGGCTCGGGGCTGGGCGAGGACGATTCGATCGCCATGCTGAAGCTGCTGGAGCGCATGTCCGGCGGCGAGCCGCACTGATGAAGGTCGGCTTCATCGGCCTCGGCGTCATGGGACGCCCGATGGCCCTGCACCTGCTAGAGGCGGGACACGAGCTGAGCGTCTACGCGCGGCGCGCCGAGGCAGCGCAGCCGCTGGTCGACGCCGGCGCGAAGGCCTGCGCCAGCCCGGCCGAGGTGGCGGCGGCGAGCGAGGTGGTGTTCACCATGGTTACCGCCGGCGCCGACGTCGAGCAGGTGGCGCTGGGCGAAGACGGCATCGTCCACGGCGCGAAGCCGGGCACGGTGCTGGTCGACATGGGCACCATCCCGCCCGGCACGGCGCGTCGCGTCGCGGCGAAGCTGGCGGCGAAAGGCATCGAGACGATCGACGCGCCGGTCTCCGGCGGCGAGGTCGGCGCGCGGAACGCCACGCTGGCCATCATGGCCGGCGGCAAGGCCGAAGTGCTGGAACGCGTGCGCCCGCTGCTGGAAAGGCTCGGCAAGACCATTGTGCACATTGGCCCTTCCGGCGCCGGCCAGGTGGCCAAGGCCTGCAACCAGATGATCATGGTCGCCTGCATCGAGGCGGTGGCGGAAGCCCTGCTGCTGGCGCGGCAATCCGGCGCCGACCCGGAGAAGGTGCGCCAGGCGCTCGCCGGCGGCTCGGCCGGCAGCCGCGTGCTGGACGTCTTCGGCGCGCGCATGACGGCGCACGACTTCAAGGCTGGCGTCGAAGCGCGCCTGCACCACAAGGACTTCGGCATCCTCATGAACGAGGCGGCGACGCTCGGCGCACCGCTGCCCATCGCGGTGCAGGTGTGGCAGCAATTGAACGCCCTCATGGCGCAGGGCTGGGGGCGCGAGGACAGCTCGGCACTGCTGCGCGTGCTGGAAAGGGAATCGCGATGAGCCATTCGGGAAACTGCCTGTGCGGCGGCGTGCGCTACGTGCTGCGCGGCGAACTGGGACCGATCACGCCATGCCATTGTTCGCAATGCCGCAAGGCGCAGGGCGGCGCGGTGCAGGGCGGCGCGGCCGCCGCCGACTCGCCCGTGTGCACCGCCGAGTTTGAGATCACGCAGGGCAGGGATCTGCTGCGCGCCTGGGAATCCTCGCCCGGCAAGGAGCGCGTCTTCTGCGGCCGCTGCGGCTCCCCGCTCTACAGCCGCCGTGTTGCGGAGACTGACTTTCCGCGCCTGCGCATCGGCAGCCTCGATGCGCCGGTCGGGCCGCGGCCCATGTCTTCGTCGGCAGCAAGGCCGACTGGGACGTGATCTGCGACGGCGTCCCGCAGTACGCGGAGTACGATCCGGGGCGGACGGCATATAATGATCGCAAGACTCCCTGAACGAGCAGGCGCGGAGGTTGTCATGGCTGCATCCGAAATTCACTTTGTCGTCGAGGAAGCGCCGGAGGGCGGTTATATCGCCCGTGCGATCAACGAGGACATCTTCACCGAGGCGGACGACATCCCGGAATTGCACGCCCGCGTGCGCGATGCCGTGCATTGTCATTTCGATACCGGAGCCGTGCCCGGCGTGATCCGGCTGCACTTTACCCGTGAAGAAATCATTGCCGCATGAGGTTGCCGCGGGACGTTTCCGGCGCCGAGCTGGCAAAGCGTCTGGAGCGCCTCGGCTACAGGGCAACGCGCCAGACAGGCAGCCACATGAGGCTGACGCTTTCCGCCCAGCCTGAACACCACGTGACGATCCCCGTCCATGATGCGCTTCGCATCGGCACGCTCGCCGCGATTCTCTCCGCCGTGGCGACCCGGCTGGGCATTTCGAGAGACGAGCTCGCCGGTCGCCTGTTCGGCTGAAGCATCCCTCCTCGCCGGCCGCCGGGTATCGAAGCCGTATCGGCCGGACTGACTTTTCGCGGAATGACGGAATTGCCATGAAGAATCGCCGAATTGAGCTGCGTCGTCGCTTCGCGCGTCAATATCACCGCAACCGGCGCGGCGACTCGTTCGCGCAGGGCGTTCTGGCTCGCCACGATTATGGCGAAGTCGATCCGAACGGTTTGTCCTGGTGGGACGACGTGATGTTCGTTCACGGCAGGGTGCGCATCAATGTCGCCTGGCAGCACCCGCGGAATGTCTATCAGGGCATGATCGAAGATGCCGCCATGAAGGCGTCGGAGCATCTGCGCGAGAAGATCGAAGGCGATCTTTTCGCCGGCGCCGAAAAGACCTACAGGAAGCTTGGCCGCAGCCGGAAGAAGGTGCTGAGCTACACCACGGTACGCCGCTCCGGTGAGGATGAGTGGTTCAATGCGCTGCGCGCGGAAGAAGAGCGGCTCAGCATCGCTGCCGATTTCATTGTAGTGCCGAGCTTCAGGATCGAGTCCCTGAATTGGTGCCGCTTCATCGAGATTACGGTACCGGTCGAAGTGCGTCATGCCGGCGAACTGCGTGTCCTGGCCGACCTGGTGCGTCGCCTTCTCCGCAACGAGACGACGCTGGAGATCGAGTTCCCCGGATACATCTACGGCAAAGCGCAATGGGCCGCCGATGGGCTGGCTGGACGGCCTCTGTATCCTGTTTCACATCGGGTCGCAGGGACGTAACCGGTCGGGTTTGCCGACCTGGGATATGTTTTCAATTGCTTTATCCGATAAAACAATTGTGACCCTAGGTCAGATGCCGCCGGATGCGGTCGACCAGTGCGTCCCAGTTGTTCGACTTGAGGATGAATCCCGTGGCGCCGGCGGCCATCGCGCGCGCCGGCCATTCCGGCTCTTCCAGCCCGGACAGGATCAGGATCGGCGTGTCGCGGTATTCCGGGATGGTGCGCAGGGCGCGCGTCATCTGGAAGCCATCCATCTGCGGCAGCAGGCCGTCGACCAGCAGCAGGTCGGGGCGCGTGCGGGCGCACAACGCGAGACCGGCCTCGGCGCTGTCGACCTCGAGCCAGAAAAAACCGGCGATGACTTGCTTTGGGGCGGATGCGCGGGCGCAGCGGAAGGCAATGCCGCTCTGCCGGCACTCAGCCCGGCTGGCCGTAGCTCTTGAACTTCTCCAGCACGACTTCCATCTCGGCGTCGGAGAGCAGCACCGGGCGGCCGAGCTGCAACGCACGCCAGTACTGCTCGCACAGCGATTCGAACTCGATGGCGAGGTCGAGGGCGTGGGCGAGGTCGCGGCCGAAGGCCAGCATGCCGTGGTTGGCGAGCAGGCAGGCGCAGCGGCCGTCGAGCGCCGCCAGCGCGGCATCCGAGAGTTCCTGCGTGCCGAAGGCGGCGTAGGCGGCGCAGCGCACGGTGTTGCCGCCGAAGCGCGCGATCATGTAGTGGAAGGGCGGGATGTCCGCGCGCAGGCAGGCGAGCGCCGTGGCGAAGGGGGCGTGGGTGTGCACGACGGCGCCGGCTTCCGGCCTTGCCGCGTAGATGTCGCGGTGGAAGCGCCACTCGGAGGAGGGCTGGCGCGCGCCGTGCCAGCTGCCGTCCATGGCCATCGGCACGATGTCGCCCGGCAGCATTTCCTCGGCGCCCATTCCGGTCGGCGTGACGAGAAGGCCCTCGTTCCAGCGCGCGCTGACGTTGCCGGCGCTGCCGCGGTTGAGGTTGTGGGCGGCCAGCGCACGCACGGCGGCGATGATGCCCTCGCGCAGGTCAATTTGTGTCATCGCGATTCCCGAACAAAGAATGCAGCTCGCCCGGCGCGCAGACGCCGCGCTCGGTGACGATGCCGGCGATGAGGCGCGCCGGCGTGACGTCGAAGGCGGGGTTGGCCACCGCCGTCGTGTCCGCCGCGATGGCCACCGTGGACGGCGTGCCGGCGCGGTCGAGGCCGCCGACGTGGCGCACCTCGCCGCCGTCGCGCTCCTCGATGGGGATGTGCGCGCCGTCGGGGCAGGCGAGGTCGATGGTCGAGCGCGGCGCGGCGACGTAGAAGGGCACGCCGCAGTCGTGCGCGGCCAGCGCCTTGAGGCAGGTGCCGACCTTGTTGGCGGTGTCGCCGTTGGCGGCGATGCGGTCGGCGCCGACGATGACGAGATCCACCTGGCCTTCCCGCAGCAGGTGGCCGGCGGCGTTGTCGGCGATCAGGGTGTGCGGGATGCCGGCCTCGTGCAGTTCCCAGGCGGTGAGCAGGCCCTGGTTGCGCGGCCGCGTCTCCGACACCCAGACGTGCACCGGCAGTCCGGCCGCGCGCGCGGCATACACCGGCGCCAGCGCCGTGCCCCAGGCGGCGGTGGCAAGCCAGCCGGCGTTGCAGTGGGTCATCAGGTTGACGGGGCGGCGCGCGGACCGCTCGATCAGGGCCAGGCCGTTGCGGCCGATCTGCCGGTTGGCGGCGGCGTCCTCGTCGGCAATGGCGCGCGCCTCGGCCCAGGCCGCGGCGCGCCGCTGCGCGACGGGCAGCGGCTGCAGGCGCTGGCGCATGCGCGCCAGCGCCCAGTGCAGGTTGACCGCCGTCGGGCGGGTGGCGGCGAGCGTGTCGAGCGCATGCGCCAATGCCTTGTTGCCGGCGCCTTCCTTCAGCGCCAGCGCCACGCCGTAGGCGGCGGTGACGCCGATCAGCGGCGCGCCGCGCACCAGCATGGCGCGGATGGCGTGGGCGGCGTCGGCGAGCGTGTTGAGGTGCCGCGTCGCGTGCCGGTGCGGCAGCAGCGTCTGGTCGAGGATGAGGACGGCGTCGCCTTCCTCGCGGATCGTGAACAGGCGGTCGGAAATCATCGGGTCGATTGTATCCCACTCGCCGTGGCACAATTCCGCCATGCCGACGACGCCCTTTCCCATCGAATCGCGCCTGCCCTGGGTGGGCACCACCATCTTCACCGTCATGTCGCGCCTGGCGGCGCAGCACGGTGCCATCAACTTGTCGCAGGGCTTCCCCGACTTCTCGGCGCCGCCGGCGCTGTTCGACCTGGTGGCGAAGCACATGCACGCCGGCGCCAACCAGTACGCGCCGATGGCCGGCGCGGCGCCGCTGCGCGAAGCCATCGCCGAGAAGGTCGCCGCCCTCTACGGAGCGGCTTTCGACGTCGAGTCGGAGATCACCGTGACGGCGGGGGCGACGCAGGCCATCTTCACCGCGGTGGCGGCGCTGGTGCGGCCGGGCGACGAGGCGATCGTCTTCGAGCCGGTGTACGACTCCTACGTGCCGTCGATCGAATTGAACGGCGGGCGCGCCGTGCCGTGCCGACTGACTTTTTCGGAATTCCGGCCGGACTGGGACGAGGTGCGCGCGCGCATCACGCCGAGGACGCGCCTGATCATCCTCAACACGCCGCACAACCCGAGCGGCGCGGTCTGGTCGGCCGAGGACATGCGGCAGCTCGAACGGATCGTGCGCGGCACGAACATCGTCATCGTCTCCGACGAGGTGTACGAGCACATCGTCTTCGACGGGCAGCGCCATGAAAGCGTGCTGCGTTATCCCGGCCTGGCCGAGCGCAGTTTCGTCGTTTCTTCCTTCGGCAAGACCTACCACGTCACCGGCTGGAAGGTCGCCTACTGCCTGGCGCCGCGCGAGCTGATGGCGGAATTCCGCAAGGCGCACCAGTTCCTCGTCTTCTGCGTGAATCACCCGGTGCAGCTGGCGCTGGCGGAGTTCATGCGGGACAGGGAACGCCACCTCGGTCTGGCCGATTTCTACCAGGCCAAGCGCGACTTCTTCCGCCGGCAGCTGCAAGGCTCGCGCTTCGCGCTGCTGCCCTGTCCCGGCACCTACTTCCAGTCGGTGCGCTACGACGCCATCTCTGACGAGCCCGACCGTGCCTTCGTCGAGCGCCTGACGGCCGAGCACGGCGTGGCGGCGATCCCCTTTTCCGCCTTCTACCCATGCACGAACGGCGGCCGCGGCGACAAGGTGATCCGCTTCTGCTTCGCCAAGGGCGAGGAGACGCTGGCGCGCGCCGGCGAGCGGCTGCTCCGGGTCTAGCCGAGCACTTTCCCCCAGAGTTCCTGCACGCCGGCGATTTCCTGCGCCAGGGATTCGCGCGGCACGCGCGCGTAGCGCGCGTCGTTCAGGCGCAGGCCGTGCTGCAGCTTGCGGTAGCTGCGGTAGGCCTCCCGCACGCGCTCGGCGAGATCCGCCGGGATCAGGCCGAGGCCGGCGGCGATCTTCAGCAGCGCCAGGTTGCCGAGGTTGCCGGTCAGCTCGGCGTGGGCGTGCGCGTGGCCGAGCACGAGGTACTGCACGGCGAACTCGACGTCGATGAGGCCGCCGCGGTCGTGCTTGATGTCGAAGAGCGCACTCCGGTTGGCGTGGGCGTCGGCCATCTTCTGCCGCATGGCGAGGACTTCGCGCTTCAGCGCCGCGAGGTCGCGCGGCTGGCGCAGCACGGCGATGCGGATGGCCTCGAACTGGCGGCCGATGTCCGCGTCGCCGGCGCAGAAGCGCGCCCGCGTCAGCGCCTGGTGCTCCCACACCCAGGCCGATTCCAGCTGGTACTGGCGGAAGGCCTCGACGGAACTCACCAGCAGGCCGGACTCGCCGTTGGGGCGCAGGCGCAGGTCGGTCTGGAACAGGATGCCGGCCGGTGTCGTGCTGGAGATCCAGCTGTTGAGCCGGGTGGCCAGTCGCGCGTAGATCTCCGGCGCGTCCGGATGATCGTCGTCGTAGAGGAAGATGATGTCGAGGTCGGAGGCATAGCCGAGTTCCTTGCCGCCCAGCTTGCCGTAGGCGACGACGGCGAAGGCCGGCGCGTCGCGGTGGCGCTTCGGCAGCTTGCGCCAGACCATGCGCAGGGACAGGTCGAGCAGGATGTCGGCCAGCTCGGAGAGGTGGTCGGCGAGTTTCTCCAGCGGCAGCAGGCCGGCGAGGTCCTGCAGCAGCAGGCGGAACACCTGGGCGTGGTGCGCCTCGCGCATCAGGTCCATCTGCCGCTCGGTGTCCGGCTCGTGCTCGTCGAGGTCGCGCGCGAGCTGGGTGCGGAAGGCGGTCCAGTCGGGCGCCGCCTCGAGCAGGCGCGCGTCGAGCAGTTCGTCGAGCAGCACCGGATGCTGCGTCAGATAGCTCGCCGCCCAGCTCGAGGCGCCGGCCAGCCGCGCCACCTTCTGCAGCGCCTGCGGGTACTGCTGCAGCAAGGCCAGGTAGGCGCCGCGCTTGCTGATCGCCTCGAGCAGGTCGAGGCCGCGCGCCAGCGTGGCGTCCGGATTGGGCGTTTGCGCCGCCGCCTCGATCAGGCGCGGCACAAGGGCGTCGAAGCGCTCGCGGATGCCCGTCGGCATTTGCTGGTAGCGGCTGCCGTTGCGCAGGGCGGCCAGGCGCTGCGCACCGGCGGCGGCCTCGCCATAGCCCAGCCGTTCCAGTTCCTGCGCCGCCCCCTGCGTGTTTTCGGCGTCTTCGCAGCCCTGCCAGACGGCGGCGAGGTCGTGGCCCTGGCGGTTGGGGTCGGCAAAGACCGCCTCGAAGTGGCGGCTGACGTTGGCGCGGTGGTCGTCGAGTTCCTCGAGCAGGGCCTCGTATTCGCCGAAACCCATGCCGCCCGCGACGCGCGCCTGGTCGCCGGAGTCGCCCGGCAGGGTGTGCGTCTGGGCGTCGTCGAGGTACTGCAGGCGGTGCTCGAGATTGCGCAGGAAGCGGTAGGCGGCGGCCAGTTCGCGCGCGGCGGCGGCGTCGAGCAGGCCGCGCTCGGCGAGCAGCGCCAGCACCTGCTGCGTCGGGCGGATCTGCAGGGCCTTGTCGCGGCCGCCGCGGATCAGCTGGAAGACCTGGGCGACGAATTCGATCTCGCGGATGCCGCCCGGCCCGAGCTTGATGTTGTCGGCCATGTCCTTGCGCGCCACCTCGCGGCGGATCTGCGCGTGCAGTTCGCGCATGGCGTTGATGGCGCCGTAGTCGAGGTACTTGCGGAAGACGAAGGGGCGCGCCAGGGCGGCGAGCTCGCCGCCGCGCGCGCCGGTGAGCGGCCGCGCCTTGATCCAGGCGTAGCGCTCCCACTCGCGGCCCTGGGTGACGAAG